>B570J29644_1000063_pt1 | contig 10199 bp, 9 predicted proteins | sample LakMenE07Oct09ns_FD_29644 | JGI IMG/M metagenome (IMG submission 29644) | reverse complement strand
GTATAAATCTAGCATTAAACTTAACAAAAAAAAAAAAATGAAAAAAATTAGAATAAATTCATTTGCAGTTTTAGCTTTTGTTGTAACTTTTATTTTTACAACTTTTAATGCTAATGCAAATCAAACTAGAGAAAATGTAATAAAGCGTGGATCGCTTAATTGCGGAGTTTCTCAAGGTGTTCCAGGGTTTTCTAATGCTGATGCATCAGGAAAATGGGCAGGAATCGATGTTGATTTCTGTAGAGCTATAGCTGCCGCTATACTTGGAGATGCTAACAAAGTTAAATTTACTCCTCTAAGTGCAAAAGACAGATTTGAAGTTCTAAAAGCTGGAGATATCGATGTTCTAGCTAGAAACACAACATGGACTTTATCTAGAGATGGTGGACTTGCTTTAGATTTTATTGGCACTAATTTCTACGATGGACAAGGTTTCATGGTTAGAAAAGCTGCTAATATTAACTCAGCAAAAAAACTTAATAACGTTAAAGTTTGCGTAGAGACAGGAACTACTACTGAATTAAACTTAAGAGATTATTTTAAAGCAAATAAACTTAAGTATGAACCAGTAGCTTTTACAAAGTCTGACGAAGCAGTTGCTGCTTATGACTCTGGACGTTGTGATGTTTATACTACTGACAAATCAGGATTAGCTGCGAACAGAACTAAAACTAAAAATCCAGCTGACCATATAATTTTGCCAGAAACAATTTCTAAAGAACCATTAGGACCTGTTGTAAGAGGTAATGATGAAAACTGGGCAAACATTACAAGATGGACTCTTAACGTAATGATCGAAGCTGAAGAGTTAGGCATTACAAAAGCAAATGTCGACAGTTTAAAATCTACTGATAATCCTGCAATTAAAAGATTGTTAGGACTTGAAGGTGAAACTGGAAAAAATCTTAGCTTAAACAATGAGTGGAGCTACAACATAATTAAACAAGTTGGTAATTATGGAGAAAGCTACGAAGCTAACGTTGGTCCAAAAACACCGGTTGGTTTAGGAAGAGGACTGAATCAATTATGGACAAAAGGTGGTATTTTATACGCACCTCCAGTAAGATAATTTCTTAAAATCTATAAAAGGGCCGGTTAATTATCGGCCCTTTTTTTTTAAGTTAAAAATATGTTTTTAAATTCTGAATTTAAAACTTCTCTTAAAAAAAATTTACAATTATCTAACTTAATTCCTCAAGTTTTATTAATACTATTTTTTATTTTTGTTGTTTATTTTTTTGCAAACAATGCGCAAATAAATATGAAAGCCAGAAACATGAGTTCTGGGTTTGATTTTCTAAATACTAATTCTGGTTTTGATATTCAATTTAGTCTTATAGATTACGATGGCTCCTCAAGTTATGGCAGGGCTTATCTAGTTGGTTTATTAAATACTTTGTTAGTAGCTTTTTTTGGAATATTTTTTGCAACCATACTTGGTTTTATTATTGGAGTTTCAAGACTATCCTCAAATTGGATTATTAATAGATTGTCATTAATATANGTAGAATTGTTTAGAAATTTACCATTGATCCTGCAGATTTTTTTTTGGTATTTTACAGTTTTAAGATCATTACCAAGCACAGAAAAAAGTTTAATAATATTTAATTTTTTAATTATTAATTTACAGGGTTTTTACATACCAAAATTTGTTTTTACTAATTCTCACTATATATTTTATGGAATTACCTTTGCTATTCTTACGATCTTTCTAATAAAATATTACGCCAATAAAATGTTTTATGAACATGCTAAAGTTATTCCTGTTTTTAAAATATCTTTAATCTTAATTATTATATTTCCTTTAGTTTTTTCTTTGATTGGAGGAGTAGGTGTTAAAATTGAATATCCAAAACTTGTTAAAAATTTTGGTATTTTTAATTATTTGGGCGGCGTTAAATTAATTCCTGAATTTTTAGCATTAGTATTTTCTCTTTCTTTGTATACTTCTGCATTTATAGCAGAAAATGTCAGAGCTGGAATTTTAGCAGTTAGCAAAGGTCAAAAAGAAGCTTCTAAATCTTTAGGTTTCAACAGTTCTCAATCCCTTAATTTGATTGTAATACCGCAGGCCTTAAGAGTTATTATTCCGCCTACAACTAATCAATATTTAAATCTAACAAAAAACTCTTCATTGGCAGCAGCAATAGGATATCCAGATTTAACAGGAGCATTTGCAGGAACAGCCTTGTCACAGACTGGAAAAGCAATTGAAATTATATTTATTGTTATGATGACGTATCTAACAATCAGCTTATTAATTTCACTTATTTTAAATTGGTATAATAAAAAAATAGCATTAGTTGAAAGATAAAAAATGAATAAGGAAAATATAAAAAATTGGTTAAAAGTAAATTTATTTTCAAATTGGTATAATTCTATAATTTCATTATTTGTGTTATTTGTTTTTTTTTCGATAATTCCTTCTTTTATAGATTGGGCAATTATCAAAGCCACATTTATTGGAAAAACAAAGGCTGACTGTAAAACAGGAGGAGCTTGTTGGGTTTTTATTAGCGTTTGGTTTGAAAAATTTATTTATGGATTCTATCCAGACAAAGAACTTTGGAGAGTTAATTTAGCATTTATAATTTTAATTTTAACTGTAGTAAGTGCTTTTTTCGTAAAACCAAAAATTAAACCATTTATATTATTTTTTTTAATTTTTATTTTTCCAATAATTGGATTTGTTTTAATTCATGGAGGTTTTGGTTTAGAAAATGTTGAAACAAGAGTTTGGGGAGGACTATCGTTAACATTTATGTTAACCTTTTTTGGAATTATATTTGCATTTCCTTTAGGAGTTTTGTTGGCCTTAGGTAAGAGATCTGAGTTGCCGGTTATTAAATATTTTTGCATTGCTTTTGTAGAATTTTGGAGAGGAATTCCTTTAATTACAGTTCTTTTTGCAGCTGCAATTATGTTTCCATTGCTTTTACCAGCTAATACTAGTGTAGATAAATTATTAAGAGTGGCAATTGGTTTAGGGATATTTGAATCTGCTTATGTAGCAGAGGTAATTAGAGGAGGGCTTCAATCCTTACCAAAAGGCCAGTACGAAGCTGCAAAATCGTTAGGTATGAGTTATTGGAAGATGAATTTTCTGATCATTCTACCGCAGGCCATTAAGACGGTAATACCCGGTCTTACCAACACTTTTATTGCATTATTCAAAGACACACCCTTAATTATATTAGTTGGTTTACTTGAACTTTTGGGAATGGTGAATTTAGCAAAATCTAACTCATATTGGCTTGGGATGGCAATAGAAGGATATATTTTTGTTGGAATAATTTTTTGGTTTTTTTCATATTTATTAAGTAGATATACTCAAAGTTTAGAAAAAAAATTTAGTACAGAAAGACATTAATGAGCGAAAAGATTATAGAGTTTAAAAATGTAAATAAATGGTATGGCAAGTTCCACGTACTTAAGGATATTAATTTATTTGTAAATAAAGGAGAAAAAATAATTATCTGCGGTCCATCAGGTTCTGGAAAATCAACTCTGATTAGGTGCATAAATGGACTTGAACAGCATCAAGATGGAAACATAATTGTAGAGGGAATTGAATTAGATAATACATTAAAAAATATTGATAAAATAAGAGGAGATGTTGGAATGGTTTTTCAACAGTTTAATTTGTTTCCTCATCTTACAATTTTAGATAATTGCGCATTAGCACCTGCATGGGTTAAAAAAATTCCAAAAAAAAGAAGCGAAGAAATCGCGATGGAATATTTAAAAAAAGTTAGAATTTCTGAGCAAGCTCTTAAGTATCCTGGACAATTGTCAGGAGGGCAGCAGCAAAGAGCTGCGATAGCAAGAGCTTTGTGCATGGAGCCTAAAATTATGTTATTTGACGAGCCTACTTCCGCTTTAGACGCTGAAATGATCAAAGAAGTTTTAGAAATTATGACTGATCTTGCTAAAGCTGGAATGACAATGGTCGTTGTTTCGCATGAAATGGGATTTGCTAAAACTGTTGCTGATAGAGTTATTTTTATGGATGAAGGAAAAATAATTGAAACTAAAAAAACAAAAGATTTTTTTGAAAATCCAGAAAATGATAGAACTAAACTTTTTTTAAGCCAAATACTTCGCTAATTTTAATGGTTCGTATTTTTTCAATATTAATTTTTTATATTTTTTTTTCAGTTAATTTAAATGCACATGTAGATCATAATAAAGATTTAAACATAATTGAATTTGATATTTACAGAAATAACGAGAAAGTTGGTCATCATAAAGTTATTTTCTCAAACAAGAATGGTATTAGAGAAATTTCAACAGATGTATTTTTTGACATTAAATTATTAGGAGTTTCTATTTACAAATACCACTCTCTAGGAAAAGAAATTTACAAAGGTAATAAATTAATTGAATTTAAATCAAAAACAAAAGACGGAAATCATAATGACTATTGTAATATTACAAACACAAGTAGCGGCGAATATAATTTTGATGGCACTACAGAAGGTAAATTTTTTAAATATTCCTCTAAAAAGGATTTTTCTTTAGGAACATGGTGGAATCATGATGTTTTAGTGAATAAAAATTTTGTATTAGGACAGAGCTGTAGATCTACCGAAACAAAAATAACTTTTTTAAACAAGGAAGAAAGAATGATTAACAATAAAAAAGAAATTGTTCAGCTTTTTAATGTTAAGGGAGAAGATATTGATGTTAAAATAGGTTTTACCGACAAAACATTACAATGGGTTTCAATGGATTTTTCTCTTAAAGGTGAATGGAATTATAAGTTAAAGACTTTAAAATAAATTTTTTAGTTAATTTTTTTTAAATAAAACTGACTAACATCAGTATGTTGCGTGTCAAATCCAGTCTCACAATAACTTAAATAATAGTTCCATAAATTTTTGAATTTTTCATCAAAGCCATTTTTCGAAATATCATTCCACGATCTATTAAAATTTTCTTTCCAAATCCTTAATGTTTTAGCGTAGTCTTTTCCAAAAGATTTTTCTTCATATAGCTCAAAATTATTTTCTTTAAATAATTTATATAAAATTTTTTTTGAGGGAAGCACACCACCAGGAAAAATGTATTTTTGTATAAAATCAACTTGACTAATGTAATTTGAATATTCGTCATCGTTAATTGTTATTATTTGAAAACAAGCTTTTCCATTTTTTTTAAGAACATTATTCAAAGTTTTAAAATAAATATCCCAATATTTTTTTCCAACAGCCTCAAACATTTCAATAGAAACAATTTTGTCATAATAATTAATAGAATCTAAATTTCTATAATCCTTAAATATAATTTTTGAATTGTTACTTAATTCATTTTTTTTTATTAGCTCATTAACATAAGAAAATTGTTGCTCACTTATTGTTAAACCCTCAATTTGGGATCCAGTTTTTTCATAATTTCTTTTAATGAAACCACCCCAACCAGAACCAACTTCAAGAATGACATCAGAAGATTGGATGTCTAATGTTTTTATAATGTTGTCATATTTGTTATTTTGAGAAGTTAATAAATTATCATTATCTTTAAGAAAAATTCCAGATGAGTAAGTCATAGAAGAGTCTAGCCATAATGAATAAAATTTATTTCCAAGATCGTAGTGATAATGAATATTCTTTTTTGCTTGGTTTAAAGAATTTGATTTTAAAATAAATTTTATTTTTTCTATAAATTTTGAAAAATAATTATCAGCCCAGTTTTTCTTTTTAATTTGTTGGTTCTTTAATAATATTTTTAGTAAATTTGTTAAATTAGAAGTTTCCCATTTATTATTTATATAGGACTCTGCGAACCCTAACTCTCCTCTAAAAAGTAAGTCTGTAAATAAAGAATTATCTTTAATAAAAATATTAGAACTTAAATCACCTTCTTTAGCTTTAAAAATTTTTTCATAAGAATTTTTAAAATTAACTTTTATTTCTCCCCATTTAATATCTTGAAGTTTGAATTCTAAATATTTTTTAAATAGATTATCCATGAAAAGATACTGTATCATTATTTCTTTGCGGTTTAGAAAAAAAAGTTTTTTGTTTAATAAAAATTTTAATTGCTTGATAATGTATAAAAAACATTATTTTTTGTGCAAAAAAAAGATTTTTAATTGAATTACTAAGCAATGAAATACTATTAAGTGCCGCAGGCTTTGAAGATATTCCGGTTTTAAGAATTATTTGATTCTTTTTGTATACATTTATATTCAGCAAAAAATTATTTTTATTATTTAATAAATAAAATTTATATTTTAAATTTAATTGCAAAAAAGGNGAAACATAAAATTTCTTTTTTAATTCTGAATATATTNTTTTTGATTTTTTTTTAATTTTTATAAAATAGCAATGTTGCTCATGATGTGTATTTTTTACTTCATAACAAATATATTTAATTTTATTTCTTTGGTCTTTACACAAATAAACAGAAATTGGATTGAATACATANCCAAAAAATGAAGGTGNGCAGTATAAATAAACACTNTAATTTTTTTTATCATTAAATTTTTTTGCTATGTTTTTTAGTATAAAGTTTTTAGGATTATTATTTTCATTTCTTTCACCATGATCTTTAAAAAAAAAACTAAAAAGATTGAATGAGTTAATAGAAAATAAAAATAACTTATTAATATTGTTTAATTCTTCTAAATTAATCAGAATTGATAATGTTTTATACTTAAATTGATGATTATATGGAAAAATCCTATTATGAAATACGCTTCCAAGTTGAAGAGAGCTTTGCATTACAATAAATATGTTGTGACATTTTTCGCTGACACAACACCATCTTCATGAAAACCATAGCCACACCATGCACCGCAGTAATAAATATTTTTATAACCTTGGATTTCTTGTAATTTTTTAAATGTATATTCTCTATTATGCTTGAACACTGGATGACTATATTTAATTTTTTTAATTATTTTGCTCTTATTAATTAAATTATTAGAATTTATAGAGACAAAGTAATTTTTTTTGCATTTTAGATTTTGTAAGTAATTCATCCAGTAGGTTAATTTTGCATTTTTATCATTAGTTTTAATAAAATTCCAACTNGACCAGTTATACTTATTTTTTGGCATTAATGATGAATCTGTATGTAAACATGCATCGTTAATTTGATAACCTACCAAAGCTAATATTTTTTTTTGTTTTTTAAAGTTATTAGGAAGTATTTTGCTTATTTCATTAGTATGATTGGCAAAAATTAANTGATCGTAATTTATTAATTTATTTTTATTCTTTATTTGAATTTTATTTTTATTAATTTTAATTGCTTTTACACTGTTATTTAAGAAAAATTTTATATTAGATATTTGTATAATTTTTTTAATATATTGATTGCTNCCAAACTTAATCACTTTCCACTGTGGTCTAAAAAATAAATTNACTAAACCATGATTAATAAAAAATTTTATNAGAAAATGAGTTTTATAATCCTTTATTTTATTTATAGGNTTTGACCAAATTGATGCACACATNGGGTATAAATAATATTTTTTAAATTCNTCGCTGAAATTNAATTTTTTGAGAAAAGTTTTAATCTTTATGTTTAAAAATGATTTTTTGTTAATTTTAGCTAAAAAATTAAATTTTATTATACCAATAAGAATTTTAAAAAATTTTATGGTAAAAAAATATTTGTTTTTAAAAATTACACTATTAAGATTTTTTCCTGACCATTCAAAATTTTCATAGGGATAATTTACAGAAAAACTCATATTTGTATTTTCTGAAACTACATTTATTTTTTTTAATAAATTTATAAAATTTGGATAGGTTTTGTTATTAAAAACAATAAATCCACTATCAATAAAATATTTTTTATTATTTTCTCTTATCTCATGAGTATGAGTGTGACCACCAAGATAGGAATTCTTTTCGTATATATGAATTTCATATTTTTTACTCAACTCATAGCCAGCGGTTATACCTGATATGCCACTACCTATAATAGCAATTTTTTTTTTCATTTCTTTAAATCTTGAAAAGCTTTTAACGCTAAATTTCTAGCTTCTTCATGTTTAACAATTGGTAATGGATATGTTTTTCCTAATATAATATTCTTTTCCTTTTGTAATTCTTCAGACATTTCCCAAGGCTTGTGTAAAAATTCATTAGGAATGTTTTTTAATTCAGGGCACCATTTTTTTATGTAATCGCCTTTCGTATCAAACTTTTCACCCTGTAAGATTGGATTAAAAATTCTAAAGTATGGAGCAGCATCAGCTCCTGTTCCAGCAACCCATTGCCAACCAGCAACATTATTTGCAATATTAAAATCTAGCAGTGTATTTCTAAAATACTTTTCTCCTTCAAGCCAATGTATTCTTAAATGCTTTACTAAAAAAGAAGCTACAATCATTCTAACTCTATTATGCATCCACCCAGTTTCATAAAGTTCTCTCATTCCAGCATCGACAATCGGATATCCTGTTAATCCCTTTTTCCATTTTAATAATAATTTTTCATTTTTATTCCATTTAAAATTGTCAAAATCTTTTCTAAGGTTATTTCTTTCCATTTCAGGAAAGTTATGTAGCAAAGAGTGACAAAATTCTCTCCAGCCAATTTCATTAATATATTTTCTAAATCCAATTTTTTTATTTTTAATTTCTAAACATTTTTCCATTATTCGATTAACAGAAATTTGGCCGAATTTTAAATAAGGTGATAATTTTGAAGTACCTTCAATTGATGGAATGTCTCTATTTACTGAGTAATTATCGATGCTATTTTTTATGAAACTATTTAATATTTTGTCTGCATTTTCTTCACTCGGTACCCAATATTTTTCAAATTTTTTATACCAATTTTTTTTTGGATATATAGCTTGAATATTTTTATTTTTTTTTAAATCTAGATTATAATTTTTAAATATTTTATCATTAAATTTATGATTATTTCTTAGATAGGTTTGTTCAGCTTTTTTCCAATAATGAGTAAATACCTTAAATGGACTTCCGTCATCTTTTTTAATTTTCTCAACTGGATTTAGTAAATTAGCCTCAAATTCCTTATAAAAAATATTGTTATTATTTAAGATTTTTTTAATCTCTTCTTCAATAATATTATCATTAACATGACAAGATTTGTTCCAGTAAATACGATTAAAAGAGTTGTTAGATATTAGTTTTTTAAAACTTTTTGTTGTATTTTCATGAACTACGTCAAGTGAAATTTTTAAAATTTCTAATTTTTTTTGGAAAATTTCTAAAGATTTAGCAAGCCACCATTTTTGAGATTCGCATAAACGGTATGCTTCTTCCTCATATATATATAAAGCGATTTTTTCTTTATTATCATCTTCAATTAACGCCGTAATTGCTTGATTATTTGATATTCTGAAATCATCTTTTAGCCAAACAAAAGAACATGACATTATTTTATTTTTTTTAATTTTAAGTCTTGATTTCTTATTTAAAAATAAGTTTAATCAGATTTTATTATTTAAATAAAGGGATCAATGTCATTAGAATTAAATCAACACTTAGGTAAACAATTAAGAGCAAGAAGATCTTCTCTTGGTTTAACACAAACTCAAGTCGCAAGAGCTATCAACGTCACATTCCAACAAATTCAAAAATATGAAAAAGGAACTAATGGAGTTAGTTCTAGTAGACTTTTGCAATTAGCTAATTTTTTAAAAGTTCCCGTAAAATATTTTTTTGAAGAATTCAAAGATTTTCAAAATTTAGATTCGCAAATGAAAAACGATAATTCTTTAGAAACTTTTGTAAACAAATTATCGGAAGTTGAAAAAGAAAAACTTTTGAACATTTTAAATTCAAATAAGAAGTTAACAAAAACTGCTTAATTATTTTTGGCTCCCCGAGCAGGACTCGAACCTGCGACCAATTGATTAACAGTCAACTGCTCTACCAACTGAGCTATCGGGGAATAAAAAAAGCACAATACGATTTTTTTTTTTAAAAACAATATTAATTTGGAGGCCACGCCCAGAATCGAACTGGGATACAAGGATTTGCAGTCCTCTGCGTAACCATTCCGCCACGTGGCCATATTTTTTCTGTATTATTTTCTAATAGCTATCGTGTATATATATTTAGTTTTCTAAACTCGCAAATATTATGCAACACAGTACTCGAAAATTAAATATGATTGAGAGCCAATTAAGGCCCAATAATATTATAGATGAAAATTTAATTGCTGCATTTGAGAAAGTACAACAAGAAGATTTTCTGCCAGATTCATTGC
>B570J29644_1000062_pt1 | contig 10259 bp, 9 predicted proteins | sample LakMenE07Oct09ns_FD_29644 | JGI IMG/M metagenome (IMG submission 29644) | reverse complement strand
TTCGATCCAACTCATCCACCAAAAAAAATAAGCCTCACTTATCAAGGATGCAGCCAAAAAGGTCTTTGTTACGCTCCTATTTCAAAAGAATTTAAGTTCGATAGCATTCAAACTAAAACCTTAAACGCGACNAGCTCTAATTCTGAAGTTGATACGATGCAATTTTTATTGCAGTCACAACATATTGGTCTTATCTTGTTAGGGTTTTTTATTGCGGGGCTTTTGCTTTCTTTAACGCCTTGTGTTCTTCCCATGATTCCTATTTTATCAAGTATTATTTTTGCTTCACATAAGCGTCCCTCTCATCAAACGCGCTTAAAAGATTTTTTTCTATCTTTCAGTTATGTGGGTGGCGTTTCTTTTACTTATACCTTGATAGGTATTTTTGCGGGATTGTCAGGCAATTTAATTACGTCAAGTATTCAAAGTCCTTTGCTCATGATTGTTCTCGGTGTTGTTTTTATTCTTTTAGCACTTTCTATGTTTGATTTATATGCTCTCAAATTACCTCACTTCATTGAAAATTTTATTGCGACATCTATCCTTCGCGTAGAAGGNGGTAGGTATCTTAATGTATTTATTATCGGAATGATCTCATCGCTTGTATTGAGCCCCTGCATTGCACCTCCTCTNGCAGGAGCAATTATCTATATCAATCAATCAAGAGATTTTGTNTTAGGCGGCTTAGCTTTATTTACACTTTCTATTGGCATGAGCATACCGCTTCTTCTCATTGGTATTTTTTCTGATCAATGGCTGCCTAAGCGTGGTCATTGGATGATTATTATTAAAGAGCTGATTGGCTTTATATTAATTGCCATGGGCCTATTTATCATGAGCCCGCTTTTCCCTGAAAATACCGATCAAATTGCTTACAGCGCTTTATTGCTCGCACTCTCNATTTATTTATTTTTTGCAGTNCGTCGCTTCAAATATAAATCGATGTCTTGGGTTCATCTNCTGGCCTTTGTAACACTTATTGCTTCGATTTTACTTTTTGGACTAACACTTCAAAAAATGAATATATCTGATGATGANAACATTTCTATTACCACGAAACCTAATCACGTTTCTGTTTTACCCTTTAAGCAAATTCAAAGTCTTGATGATTTATCTCGCGAACTAAATCAGCGCGATAACAAAATGATCATGCTAGATTTTTATGCGGATTGGTGCGTATCTTGTAAAGAATACGAAAAACTTACTTTCAATAACTCAAAGGTCAAAGAATACCTTAATGAATATAGCTTGCTTCAAGTTGACGTCACTCAAAATACTACTCAACATAAAGCCCTATTAAAACATTTCAATCTTTACGGCCCGCCAGCCATATTATTTTTTGATAAGCAGCATAACGAATTACGAACTTTTAGAATTGTAGGCTTCAAGAATGCATCCCAAATGCTAGATCACCTTAAAACGCTCCAACATGAAAATCAATAAAACTAAACTGCATATAACCATCTATGTGGTTGCTATTATTTTTTTAGGTTTTTCTTTTTCTCGCATTTTTTTAAAACCTGCAGAAAAAANCAGCTCCTCATCTGCCCCATTATTTGCATCGNTCATNAATGATCCTGATGGCAAGCCTCAAAACCTCAAACAATTTCAACATAAAACCATTGTGCTCAATTTTTGGGCAACCTGGTGTGAGCCTTGTCGCGAAGAAATGCCTGAATTATCTAATTTCTATACTGAAAATAAGTCTAAAAACCTTGTGGTGGTTGGCATTGCGATTGATGAGGAAAAAGCCGTGCAATCCTATCTTAAAAAGACCAAAGTAACTTATCCTATATTTGTAGATGAAGATAAAGGGGTGATTTTGAGTAAAAATTTAGGGAACAAGGAGGGTATTTTGCCTTATACTGTAATCATCAATTCAGAAGGTAACATCCAAAAAACAATTCTCGGTCGCGTACACAAAGACCAATTGGATGCCATAACCAAGCCTTTATTGCAACCCTCAAAAAACCTTTAATTTTCCTTAATTTCGTCTAATTTGTAGACAAAAAACGTTATTTTCGGCAAAATTAACTTCCATAGATTCAAGAAAAACGCGACACATGGCAACAAAATCAATCTTAGTTTTGCATGGGCCCAACCTAAATCTCCTAGGTGAGCGTGAGCCACAACACTACGGCAAACAGACCTTAGAAGACATCGATCAAGCGTTAAAAACCATAGCATCAGCGAAGTCCATTAAGCTTGAAACGATGCAAAGCAATAGCGAAGGAGACTTGGTAAACAAAATACAGTCGCTTCACAATGACAAAGTTGATTTTCTAATTATTAATCCGGCAGCTTATACCCACACATCCGTTGCAATGCGTGACGCACTCTCTGCTGTCAAAGTACCATTTATTGAAGTTCATTTATCTAATGTATATGCAAGGGAGCCTTTTAGGCATCACTCCTATTTTTCTGATATCGCAGTCGCAGTTATTAGCGGCCTAGGTGCAGATGGTTATATAGCAGCCCTTAATTTTGCAATTAACGCTTAAAGTTTTAAAAAGAGGTCATTATGGATTTACGCAAACTTAAAAAATTAATCGATTTAGTAGAAGAGTCTGGTATCGCCGAACTTGAACTCACCGAGGGTGAGGAAAAGGTAAAAATCAGCCGGCAACTTATGAACCAAGCGACACCTATGACACACTATATACAAGCGCCTCAACAAATGAGCCATCAGCCTCAAATGGCTGCTCCATCAGAAGGAGCCACTTCAGAAACTAAACCTGTTGCAGAAAAAATAGATGGTCATGCAGTGAATTCGCCTATGGTGGGAACATTCTATCGCTCGCCTTCGCCTGATGCGAAAGTTTTTGTCGATGTAGGATCTAAAGTTACTAAAGGTGACACTCTTTGTATCATTGAGGCTATGAAATTACTTAATGAAATTGAGGCTGATGCTACTGGCACGATTAAAAAGATTTTGGTTGAAAATGGCCAGCCCGTCGAATACGGCGAAACTCTCTTTATTATCGGCTAACTTATTTTATGTTTGAAAAAATACTGATCGCTAATCGCGGCGAAATAGCACTGAGAGTATTGCGCGCATGTCGCGAGCTTGGCATTAAAACAGTGACCGTCCATTCCGAAGCAGACCGAGATGCAAAATACGTCAAATTGTCTGATGAATCAGTATGTATTGGTCCAGCACCCTCTGCGCAAAGTTATTTAAATATCCCGGCTGTCATTAGCGCTGCAGAAGTAACAGATGCAGAAGCCATCCATCCTGGCTATGGCTTCTTGTCTGAGAATGCAGATTTTGCAGAGCGCGTTCAACAAAGTGGTTTTGTATTTATTGGTCCTCGTCCAGAAACGATTCGTCTCATGGGCGACAAAGTCAGCGCAAAAAATGCCATGAAAGAAGCAGGCGTGCCTTGTGTTCCTGGATCTGAAGGTGCACTTCCTGACGAACCCAAAGAAATAATCGCCATTGCTAAAAAAATTGGTTACCCCATCATTATTAAAGCTGCTGGTGGTGGTGGTGGCAGGGGCATGCGCGTAGTTCATACGGAGGCTGCTTTAATTGCTTCAGTGAATATGACAAAACAGGAAGCACAAGCTGCTTTTGGCAACCCTGTTGTGTATATGGAAAAATTTTTAGAAAAGCCGCGTCATATTGAATTTCAAGTTCTTTCTGATGAGCACGGTAATGCTGTATATCTTGGTGAGCGTGATTGCTCACTTCAGCGTCGCCACCAAAAAATTATTGAAGAAGCCCCTGCGCCTGGTTTATCACAAAAAATTCGTGAAAAAATTGGTGAGCGCTGNGCGGAAGCATGCCGAAAAATTAACTATCGTGGTGCTGGTACTTTTGAGTTCTTATATGAAAATAATGAATTTTATTTCATTGAAATGAATACACGATTACAAGTTGAACACCCTGTCACTGAATTCATAACAGGCATTGANATTGTTCAACAACAAATCAAGATTGCTGCCGGTGAAAAATTACCNTTTAAACAAAAAGACATTGNCTTTAAAGGCCATGCAATTGAATGTCGAATTAATGCCGAAGATCCTTANAGCTTTGTNCCNTCTCCAGGAAAAGTTACTACATTTCATATGCCTGGAGGCCCTGGCGTGCGAGTAGATACTCATACCTACGGGGGCTACACAGTCCCTTCCAATTATGACTCCATGATCGGTAAATTAATTACCTATGGNGATACGCGCGATCAAGCAATTGCGAGAATGCGTGTTGCTTTATCTGAAATGGTCGTCGAAGGCATTAAAACAAATATTCCTTTACACAAAGACCTCATGGCTGATCTTGCATTTAATAATGGCGGNGTCAGCATTCATTACTTAGAAAAAAAACTCGGCATACAAAAAAAATAAATGGCCGCTTGGATTAATCTTAAAATCCGAGCAAGTGCAGCATATGNNCATAGNATGAGTGATGCNTTAATTGAACTCGGCGCTCTTTCATGTTCTATCGAAGACTCTTATCTTAATAGTGAAAANGAAGAAGCACTTTTTGGTGANCCNAACATTCCAAGCAACACAATATGGCAACACAATACNGTTGAATCTCTTTTTAATGNCGATGTATCTNTCGACACTATCATCAANGAACTGAAAACTATTACCGGTTTATCTAATATTGATTTCACNGTTGAATCTGTCGAAGAACAAAATTGGGTTGCTTTNACTCAATCACAATTTGAACCCATCAGTGTTTTTGATAAGCTTTGGATCGTACCAAGTTGGCATACTTCACCCAATCCTGATGCCATCAATATTANCTTAGATCCTGGNTTAGCATTTGGTACAGGAAGTCACCCTACAACACACTTATGCTTAGAGTGGCTTATTAAAGAAGTGAATATTAATGATCGTGTTTTAGATTACGGATGTGGTTCAGGTATTTTGTCTATTGCAGCAAAAAAATGTGGTGCAAAAGAAGTAATAGGTGTTGATATTGATCCTCAAGCCATTATTGCAAGCAAACATAATGCACAAGAAAATCATGTCGATATTCAATTTTACAATTCAGAGTCGTCACTAACTTTTGAAGCTGATATAGTGGTTGCAAATATTTTATCAAGCGCGCTATCCGTCCTGGCACCCATCATAGCAAAGGCTTGCAGGCCAGAAGGAAAAATTGCGTTATCTGGTATATTGAAAGAACAAGTCGAGATGCTGACTCAAATATATAGCGCATGGTTTAATTTAAACAAACCTATTGAGCGCGAAGGCTGGATTTTGCTGTCAGGCACTAAAAAAAGTATTTCCTAAATTTTTTAATTCGTTTATGATGCAAACTCCTCTTAATAAAAAGGATAGTAAATGAAGACGAATGTTAAAGGTTTAGAAAGAGTAGTTCGTATTGCTGTTGGCGCTGCTGTATTAGGTCAAGCAATTGGTGGTTACTCTGTTTTTGAATATGGTATTGTTGATGAAGTCGTTGGTGTTTTCNTATTAGGCACTGGTGTTTTAGCTTCATGTCCACTCAAATCTGTTTTAGGTCTTGGTTCTAAGAAAGCTCCTGCAAGATCACCTGCTGCAAAAAAACCAGCTGCTAGACGTAAACCAGCTCGTAAAGTTGCTGCAAAAAAACCAGCTAAACGTAAAGCGGCTCCAAAAAGAAGACGCGCGGCTCGTTAATCGCTTATCCATATTAAGAAGCGTTACCTATAAATAACGCTTCTTATATCATTTCAATCGTATCTGTTTTAATCAATCGTATTGCTTCTGAGATTTTTTCTACAGCGTTCATTCGCACAAAACTTTTTCGATAGGCAATGGCAATTGTTCGTGAAGGAACAGGCTTAATAAAAGGAATGACTTTTATTAAATGATTTTGGTAGCGATCTGATGTTGCACTTTTCGGCAACACTGTAATCCCCAAATTCGATGCCACCATATTACGAATTGTTTCAAGTGAATTACCTTGTAGCACCTCTCCTTTTTTCGATAAATCTGGGCATGACTCAACCACTTGTAAACTAAAGCAATGCCCACTATTTAAAAGCAATACTTTTTCGTCGCTTAATTCTTTTGGGTGAATATTTTTACGTGATGCCCAAGGATGATTGTTCGGAACAGCGACGACAAACTCTTCTTTATAAAGCGGCAAAACATGTATACCTGGAATGTTAAACGGCAACGCCACAATCGCTGCGTCAATTTGTCCATTTTTTAATTGTAGCTCCAGACTCGCGGTAATATTTTCTTCAACCTCAAGGGGCATTTTTGGCGCGATTTTTCTTAAGATAGGAATAATTTGCGGCAACAAGTAAGGGCCGACCGAATGAATCATTCCAACTTTAATTAATCCATCTAGAGGGTCACCGCCAGATTTGGCGAATGATTTTATCTTTTCAACTTGCTCTAAAATAATATTGGCTTGCTCAACAATCTTTTCGCCAATTTCAGTGATAGTAACTTCGGTGCGACTTCTCTCAAACAAAGAAACATTAAGCTCTTCTTCTAATTTTTTAATTGCTAAGCTTAATGCTGGTTGACTCACAAAACATTTGTTTGCGGCACGTCTAAAATTTTTCTCTTTAGCCAAAGCCACCACAAATCTTAATTCACTTAGCGTCATAAATTAACCAAAACTAAATATCGAGGTTACTTGCTCCTAATGCATTATTTTCAATAAATGCACGTCTCGGCTCAACCTGGTCTCCCATGAGCGTTGAAAATATTTCATCTGCTGAAATAGCATCATCAATTTGTACTTTAAGTAAGCGACGCACATTAGGATCCATCGTTGTTTCCCAAAGTTGTTCTGGATTCATTTCTCCCAGACCTTTATAGCGCTGAATATTTAAATTATGTTTTGCTTCGCCTAACAACCAATCAAGCGCTTCTTTAAAATTAGAAATTGATTCTGATTTTTCTCCGCGTTGAATTACAGCGCCCGCACCCACAAGACCATCTAACATTTGTGATGTTTTTAATAGTTGCTGGTAATCGCCACTCGACAAGAATAATGCATCAATCACACAGCTCTCTAAATTGCCATGAACAAATTTATGAACAGCTAGCTTATAAGTTTTAGTTTCTTCATCGAGCGATACAATCACTTCTGATTTTTCAGTACTCTTATTGATGAGGCGCTCTCGTATTGCTTGCGCGACTTTTTCAACCTTAGGCTCGCTTGTTAAATCTATAGCGCCTACATGAAGAATTGCGCGTAACACCGCTTCATCATAATGCGGCGCAATGCGACGAATGACCGCTTCAGTTAACACCATTTGTCTTGCAATTTCCCCTAATGCATCGCCTGTTAAATTGCTGCCGCCTTTTTTAGTAAGCAAGGTTGCATCTTTAATGGCAGATTCAAGTAAGTATTGATCAAGCTCTTGTTCGTCTTTGAGATATTGCTCATGCTTACCTTGTTTCACTTTAAAAAGAGGCGGCTGTGCAATATAAATATGTCCTCGCTCTACAAGCTCTGGCATTTGGCGATAGAAGAATGTTAATAGCAGGGTACGAATATGAGCGCCATCAACGTCAGCGTCGGTCATAATAATAATGCGATGATAGCGAAGTTTCTCCACATTAAAATCGTCCTTACCAATTCCAGTACCTAGCGCAGTAATTAAGGTTGCAATTTCTTGTGAAGATAATAATTTATCAAAACGCGCTTTCTCCACATTTAGAATTTTTCCCTTTAACGGCAAGATCGCTTGATTTTTTCGATCACGGCCTTGCTTTGCTGAGCCTCCTGCAGAGTCACCCTCGACTAAGTAAATTTCGCACAATGACGGGTCTTTTTCTTGGCAGTCTGCCAATTTGCCCGGAAGGCCCATCGAATCCATAACGCCTTTACGTCTTGTCATATCACGTGCTTTACGTGCAGCCTCTCTAGCGCGAGCTGCATCAATAATTTTATTACAAATAATTTTTGCATCTGCTGGGCTTTCGGCTAAGAAATCAGCGAGCTTTGAAGCAACTACGTCAGACACTACAGGCTGGACTTCACTTGAAACCAATTTATCTTTTGTTTGTGAAGAAAATTTAGGCTCTGGCACTTTTACCGAAAGAATACATGTGAGGCCTTCTCGCATATCATCGCCTGTTGTTTCTACTTTTGCTTTTTTAGCGAGCTCATTTTGCTCAATAAAATTATTGAGCGTTCTTGTCATGGCTGTGCGCAGGCCTGTTAAGTGTGTGCCCCCGTCTCTTTGAGGAATATTATTTGTAAAGCACTGGACATTTTCTCCATAGGAATCATTCCATTGCATCGACACCTCAACGCTAATGCCTTCTTTTTCGCCAATCGCGTGAAATGGTTTTTTATGTAGCACAGATTTAGATCGATTCATGTATTCTACAAAGCCTTTTACCCCGCCTGAATATGCGAAGTTTTCTGACTTGTTATTTCTTTGGTCTATCAATTCCATTTTGACGCCATTATTAAGAAATGATAATTCGCGTATACGTTTAGCTAGAATTTCATAATGGAAATCTATATTGGTAAATGTTTCAGCTGACGGGAAGAAATGAACTTCTGTTCCACGACGATCTGTGGTGCCCATTTCAACCAAAGGAGCCACACGTTCGCCACGTTTAAATTCCATTTGATACACCTTGCCATTACGGCAAACTTTTAAGCGTAACCATTCTGATAGCGCGTTCACTACAGATACACCTACACCGTGTAAGCCACCAGATACTTTATAAGAGTTTTGATCAAACTTTCCNCCTGCGTGTAATTCTGTCATTACAATTTCAGCAGCAGATCGTTTAAATTCGTCGTCTTCTTTAATGTCTGTTGGGATACCGCGACCGTTATCTGAAACGCTCACAGAATTATCTGGATGTATAATAATTTTAATATCGTCGCAATGACCCGCTAAAGACTCATCAATCGCATTATCAAGCACCTCGAAGACCATATGATGAAGACCGCTGCCATCGGAAGTGTCGCCGATATACATACCCGGTCTTTTTCTTACCGCATCCAATCCCTTTAAGATTTTAATGCTGTCTGAGTTGTATTCTTGATTGTCTATCTTTTGAGCCATGAGTTTCTCTTTATTTTAAATTGAATTAAATGCGCATTGGCATGACTACATATTTATAGTCATTATTGTTCGGTATTGTAAATAAGCAACTACTATTCGTATCCAAGAATGCTAGAGTTACTTTGTCTTCTTGAATGTTTGTGAGCACATCAATTAAGTATGTCACATTAAAACCAATATCAATAGGATCTTGTTGGTATTGGATTTCTAATTCCTCTTCAGCTTCTTCTTGTTCTGTATTTGTGCTAATTAACTTCAAATTATTATCTGCAATCATCATGCGAATGCCGCGATATTTTTCGTTTGATAAAATTGATGCGCGCTGTAATGAAGTTAAAAACTGTGATCGATCAATTGTGAATTGGTTGTTGTGCCCCTCAGGAATAACACGAGTGTAATCTGGGAATTTACCATCAATAACTTTTGAAATAAGCTGTATGTCATTAAAATTAAAACTAACTTGGCCCTTGTAAAGCTCGACTGACACCAACTCTTCTGTTTCGTTAAGAAGTTTAATTAATTCAATCACTGTTTTTCTAGGAAGAATCACTTCTGTTTTATTGTAGTTTTGATCTAAATGAATTGATGTAAAACTTAAACGATGGCCATCAGTGCCTACAATATTAAGTTGATTGCCATTCACTTCAAATAACAAACCATTTAAATAATAACGAATATCTTGTTGTGCCATTGCAAACTCAACTTGCTTTAATAAACGTTTGAGTTGAATTTGAGAAATTGTAATTACCACAGCTTCACTTGAGGCTTTTGTCATTACTGGATAATCTTTTGCGGGTAATGTTTGAATAGCAAAACGACTCTTATTAGCCTTAACTGCAACACGGCTATCTTTAATTGCAATATCAATTACACAGTCATCAGGTAATGATCTTGTGATGTCAAAAAATTTTCTTGCAGATATGGTAGTAGCAATCTCTTCTTTTAAGTCCGCTTTAAAACTTAAAGATACTTGCATCTCCAAATCAGTAGCGGTGAGTTGCACCTGACCATCCTTACCTTGAATTAAAATATTCGAAAGAATTGGAAGTGCGTGTTTACGTTCCACAATACTTGCAACATTAGCGAGAGGTTTAAGTAATGCATCTCGATTAATTTTTATATTCATATCGTTCTTCTTTATTTAATGTTTTTTAATATATAAATCTAATAATAGTAATAATAGCGAGGTTTTCTATGGATAACCTTATAAACCTTAATATAAACATATGGTTATCTTGTGAATAACTATGCATTTCTATTGTAATTACC
>B570J29644_1000060_pt1 | contig 10363 bp, 10 predicted proteins | sample LakMenE07Oct09ns_FD_29644 | JGI IMG/M metagenome (IMG submission 29644) | reverse complement strand
CCCTTGGTCATACAGCAAACCCACGCCAGGCACATCTTAATCAAGCTGTCGGAAATCATGTCTGAAAAAGACGGCAAACTCAAAATTGACGGCATCAAAGAACGCTTGGATAACGGCGAAAAATTTGAAGCCTTGGCCAGGCAATACTCCGAAGACAGCACCGCCTCCAGTGGCGGCGATTTAAACTGGGTCAACCCGGGTGACACCGTGCCTCAGTTTGAAAAAGCCATGAACGAACTGAAAGACTTGCAAATAAGCCCCCCGGTGCGCACGCAATTTGGTTGGCACCTAATTCAAGTCATAGAACGTCGCAGCCAAGACATGAGCAAAGAAGCCGCCAGACTGAAAGCGCGCCAAGAAATCCGTGCAAAAAAAGCCGACGAAGCCTACCAAGATTGGATACGCGAATTGCGTGACCGTGCGTACGTGGAAATTCGGCTTGAAGATAAATTTTAATCGCCTCACGGCCAAGCTTTTCGCTCTGCCAAGTCCAGTCCTCGCATGACCGCCTTCTTACCAAAAATCCTCCTCAGCGCCGGTGAACCGGCTGGCATAGGTCCGGATTTGTGCGTGATGATGGCACAGCAAAAACTGGATGCCGAACTGGTGGTCATCGCCAATGCGGCCATGCTGGAAGCCCGTGCTGCCATGCTGAACTTGCCTTTGCACACGCAAACGTATGCCGCACAGCAACCCAAACGCCACCTTGGCAATGGCAGCCTGACGGTTTGGGATCAGGCGCTGCCAGAAACCGCACAGCCCGGCGTACTCAATGCAAACAACAGCCCATACGTTCTGGATTGCTTGCGCAGCGCCACGCTAGCTTGCCTAAACCGTGAATTTGATGCGCTGGTCACCGCGCCCGTCCATAAAGGCATCATCAACGCTGCCGGTATCGCCTTTAGCGGGCACACGGAATTCTTAGCCGAATTAAGTCACACTGCGCAAGTGGTCATGATGCTGGTCGGCGGCGGCATGCGCGTGGCGTTGGCGACCACGCATTTAGCGCTCAAGGATGTGCCAGCCGCCATTACCCAAACCAGCTTAGAGACTTGCTTGCGCATCTTGCATGAGGATTTAATCACTAAGTTTGCTATTGCCCAACCGCGTATCTTAGTAGCTTACCCATAATACGCACCTCAGTCGACCACGGTACCGCTTTAACGCTAGCCGGTACTGGCCACATCGAAATAGGCAGCTTGCTGGCCGCCATCGATTTAGCCATAGACCTCAGTCGTCAACGCGCCGCCTTAAATCAATAAACCATGAAACACGTCGCAAAAAAACGCTTTGGGCAAAACTTTCTTACCGACCAAGCTGTTATCAACAGCTTAGTCGAGGCGATTGGGCCGCAAGCTGCCGACCTCATGGTGGAAATAGGCCCAGGGCTGGGTGCGTTGACCAAGCCCTTGTTGCAAAAATTAAAGCAACTGCATGTGGTGGAAGTGGACCGCGATATCATCGCTTGGATGCAGGCGGAGTACGCCAAGCCAGCTTATGCGCAAAGCAACATCCGCATACACAATGCCGACGCTCTTAAATTCGACTTCAGCAGCTTAGGCCAAGGCTTACGCGTCACCGGCAACCTACCCTACAACATTTCCACCCCCATCTTATTTCACTTGCTGGCCAATGTATCGCACATCACTGACATGCACTTTATGCTGCAAAAAGAGGTGGTGGAACGCATGGTGGCGCAACCTTCAACGCCGGCCTATGGCAGGTTAAGCGTGATGCTGCAATACCACTTGCAGATGGACTATTTAATTACCGTGCCACCCGGCGCATTTGAGCCCGCACCCAAAGTGGAATCGGCTTTTGTACGCTGCGTGCCGCATGCCACCCTGCCCTTTATCGCCAAAGATGCAGCGGTGTTTGCAAAAGTCGTGTTGGCGGCTTTCTCGCAACGCCGCAAGACCTTGCGCAACACCCTCAAAGGCTTACTAGCAGACGAAGGCTTTAGCGCCCTAAACATAGACTCGCAACAGCGAGCAGAAAATTTAAGCGTGGCCGATTTTGTCGCCATAGCCAATTACCTGAGCTGATATAATGGTCATCTTGCAGCATCCATTTCCAACCAACTTTTTTAGGACGACCTTATGCGTATCATACTTCTAGGCGCGCCAGGTGCAGGCAAAGGCACTCAAGCTACCTACTTACGTGAAAAATTTAACATTCCACAAATCTCTACCGGCGACATGTTGCGTGCCGCGGTTAAGGCCGGCAGCCCATTGGGCTTGGAAGCAAAAAGTTTCATGGACAGCGGCGGTTTGGTGCCGGATGCAGTGATCATAGGCTTAGTCAGCGAGCGCATTAAAGAAGCCGATTGCACCAACGGCTTTTTATTCGACGGGTTTCCGCGCACCATACCTCAAGCCGAGGCCATGAAACAGGCCGGCGTAGGCATAGACTACGTAGTGGAAATTGACGTGCCCGACGACGCCATTGTTGAGCGCATGAGCGGTCGTCGCTCCCACCCAGCCAGCGGTCGCACTTACCACATCAAATTCAACCCACCCAAAGTAGCTGGCAAAGACGACATCACCGGTGAAGACTTGGTGCAGCGCCCAGACGATGCCGCTGAAACCGTCATGACCCGACTCAATGTCTACCACAGCCAAACCAAGCCACTGGTGAAATACTACGCGGACTGGGCCAATAGCGGCGTAGCAGGTGCACCTAAGCACGTCTTCGTCAACGGCTTGGGCGACATGAACGCCATACGCGATAACATATTCGCTGCACTTAAATAAGCTTCAGCCCAAGCTAACTCTTGGCCAAACCAGTCGCCTTGCCCAAACCAAACTCCTTGCTCAGGCCTGCCTTAAGCTTAAGCTTTTGGGCTGGCTTGGTCTTGGTAACGCTCCTGGGTTTAATGCCTGGGTCATCCTTGCCGCAAGCCTTGCTGTTTTGGGACAAAGCCCAACACGGCTTGGCCTTTGCTTTATTGGCCCTGATCGGCTGCTTTGCTTTCCCGCGCTCTCTAGCTGCCGTCTCAATGGGTTTAATTCTGCATGGGGCAATCATAGAGGTACTGCAAAGCTTACTGCAGCTTGGCCGCTACGGTGACGTTTACGACAGTTTGGCCGATACCCTTGGCGTTTTGATCGGCTACGGCGTCTACCAATTAAGCCTCAAGCGCCCTTAACTGGGCCGCGTTAAGCGTGCATCGCCGCCCGATTATTCCAGCTAAAAATCGCATTATTGGACGGCCAAAGGTATAATCTAGCCATTCCATTACATTCCATGAAGCCTTAAATTATGCAGCAGCAGTACCCCTTCCAAGAAATCGAACGCGCCGCCCAAAACGAATGGGCAAGCAATCTAACCTTTGCCGCCAGCGAGACCAGCGATAAACCAAAATACTATTGTTTGTCCATGTTTCCCTACCCCTCTGGGCGCTTGCACATGGGCCACGTGCGCAATTACACCATAGGCGATGTCTTGAGTCGTTTCCATAAGATGAAAGGCTACAACGTTATGCAACCTATGGGTTGGGATGCGTTTGGTTTGCCGGCGGAAAATGCCGCCATTAAGCACAACACCGCCCCGGCCAAATGGACTTATGAAAACATAGAGCACATGAAAACCCAGCTCAAACAATTGGGTTTGGGCGTCGATTGGAATCGGGAAATAGCGACTTGCACACCGGAATATTACCGCTGGGAACAATGGTTATTTACTGAGCTATACAAAAAAGGCTTGATCTACAAAAAAACCGCTACGGTCAATTGGGACCCAGTAGACGGCACCGTGCTAGCCAATGAGCAAGTCATAGACGGCCGCGGTTGGCGCAGCGGCGCCTTGGTGGAGAAGCGCGACATCCCGCAATACTTCATGAAAATCACCGCCTACGCAGAAGAACTGCTGAGTGATTTAGACCAACTGGATGGTTGGCCTGAGCAAGTCAAAACCATGCAGCGCAATTGGATAGGCAAAAGTTACGGTTGCGAGGTGGCTTTTCCGCTTCTGGGTCAAGAGGGCCAACTAAAAGTGTACACCACCCGTCCGGACACCTTGATGGGCGCAAGCTATGTAGCGGTGGCTGCTGAACATGCCTTGGCCACGCAAGCCGCAATGACCAACCCAGACTTGGCTGCTTTTATTGCCGAATGCAAACGCGGCAGCGTCGCCGAAGCCGACCTTGCCACCGCTGAGAAAAAAGGCATGGCCACCGGCTTATATGTCAGCCACCCACTCAATGGCGAACGCTTGCCAGTCTGGGTAGCCAACTACGTCTTAGCTAGCTACGGCGAAGGCGCGGTCATGGCTGTGCCTGCCCACGATGAGCGTGATTTTGAATTCGCCAACAAATACCAATTGCCGATTAAAGCGGTGATTAAACAAAGCGACGCCGACAGCCTGCCCATGACTGATCACGGCCTATTGTTTAACTCCGGTGAATTTGATGGCTTAAATTTTGCGCAAGCCAGCGACGCCATCGCCACCGCGCTTAGCGCAAAAAACCTAGGGCAAAAACGCAGCCAATTCCGTCTACGCGATTGGGGCGTATCGCGCCAACGCTATTGGGGTTGCCCTATCCCCATTGTGCATTGCGCCAGTTGCGGCGAAGTGCCGGTGCCAGCCGAGCAATTGCCGGTGATCTTGCCTGAAGACGTGGTCATGGACGGCGTCGGCTCACCCATCAAAAAAGACCCCGGCTTCTATGAAACCAGCTGCCCACAATGCGGCGCCAAAGCGCAACGTGAAACCGACACCCTGGATACCTTTTTTGAATCGTCTTGGTATTTTGCACGCTACGCCAGTTTCGATAGCCATTCGGCCATGGTTGACCAACGCGCCAATTATTGGTTACCAGTCGATCAATACGTAGGGGGCATAGAGCACGCCATCTTGCATTTGCTGTATGCGCGCTTCTTTAACAAACTGATGCGTGATGTCGGTTTAATCAGCAACGACGAGCCATTTACCAATTTACTGACGCAGGGCATGGTCTTAAAAGACGGCTCAAAAATGAGTAAATCCAAAGGCAACACCGTGGACCCGCAAGCCTTAATTGATGCTTACGGCGCCGACACGGCCAGGTTGTTCATGATGTTCGCTGCACCGCCCGAACAAAGTTTGGAATGGGCCGACAGTGGCGTTGAAGGAGCACACCGCTTCTTACGCCGTCTATGGAAAGCAGTCTACGACCACGTGGCGCTGGGGCCGATAGTCGCATACAGCAGCGGGGAATTGAGCGCCGAACTAAAAACCCTGCGTTTGCAATTACACCAGACCATAGACAAAGTAGCCGACGATTACGGTCGACGCCACAGTTTCAATACCGCCATTTCCTCGGTAATGGAACTGATGAATGCCTTAGCGAAAATGGAATGCACGCAAACCCTCAGCCGCCAGGTGCGNCAAGAAGTNTTNCAAAACGTGGCGCTCTTGCTCTCGCCCATCGTGCCGCANGTATGCCAAGCGCTTTGGGCNGAACTTTGCCCAGGCAGCCACATATTGGACGNNTCTTGGCCNCTNGCTGACCCCACNGCCATGGAACAAGACAGCGTGGAATACGTCATTCAAGTGAACGGCAAATTGCGCGGCAGCCTCACCGTGGCTAAAACCGAAAGCAAAGCGCAATTGGAACAATTAGCCTTGGCTCAACCCTTTGTGCAAAAATTCATGGAAGCGCCTTTGCAGGTCCGAAAAATCATCGTGGTGCCGAATAAGCTGATTAACGTGGTGGTGTCTTAACTGTGATGGCGTCTTAACAGGAAATGCATGGTTTGCTCTACACCAAGGTGAAAAACATAGGCTTAGTCAGCCTAGTCTTAGTCAGCCTATTAATGACTGGCTGTGGTTTTCACCCGCGCGGCATGAGCGAGGTCACCTTCAAAACCATTTCCATCCAAGGAAACAGCTTGAGCATGAGCCGAGAACTGCGGCAAACCCTTAAAAGCAACGGCATTAGAGTAATCGAAAATACAGAGGACGCCGCGCTGTTGTTTGAACTGATTAACGAAAGCAATGAAAAGCGTATTCTGTCCTTGAGCGGCGGCGGTACTGTAAGGGAGTACGAGCTAGTCTACAAGGTCAGCTTTAGAACTCGGCTGCCGAATACCCCACTTTGGAGCGAAGCGCAAACCGTGCAATCACGGCGTAATTTTTCCTATAACGATAAAGCCTTGCTGGCCAAACTCGATGAGGAAAACAAACTTAATGCCGACATGCACAGCGAGGTAGTACGAGAAATCATGCGCCGACTGTCCGCCATCAAACGGCTGCAACCCTAAGCATGCAGCTCGCCCCAACGCAATTAGCCGCTCATCTTAAGCAAGGCCTGCAAGCCCTTTACGTGCTGGTGGGCGACGAGCCCTTGGCACACCGAGAATGCTTGGATGCCATTAGGCAAGCGGCACGATTACAAGGCTTTGATGAACGCAACAGTTTATTGGTGGAGCGTGCCTTTAATTGGCAACAAATTGCCTCCTACGGTGCTTCCATCTCTTTGTTTGCCAGTCGCCGTTTATTGGAAATCAATGTGCCCAATGGCAAACCCGGGGTGGAAGGTGGCAAAGCCTTGCAAGCCCTAGCCAGTCAGCCTCTAAGCGATACCACCGTACTGATCATCTTGCCTAAATTAGAGCGTGAAGCCAAAAACAGTGCCTGGTTTAGTGCCCTAGAAAAACAAGCCCTAGTGATCAACCTAGAAGAAGTGCCGGCCAGCCAACTGCCTAAATGGATAGGTGCACGACTGGCACAGCAAGGTCAACAAGCCAGCCCAGCTACCTTGGAATTCCTAGCCCACCAAGTGGAAGGCAATTTACTGGCCGCCAACCAAGAGGTACAAAAATTAGGATTATTGCACCCAGCGGGCGAGCTCAGCGATGATGCCGTGAGGCAAGCGGTGCTTAACGTTTCCCGTTACGACGCCTTTCAATTAGGTGAAGCAGTCCTGGCTGGCGACAGCGCGCGCACCGTGCGAATTTTGCAAGGTCTGCAGGATGAAGGTGAAAATGCCGTCGCCGTGATGAACCCCTTGATGTGGGTATTGCGTCCCTTATTAGGCATCAAACAAGCGGAATTGCGCGGCGAAAACGTCATGCAAGCCATGACCAGTGCGCGCATCTTTGGCGAGCGCCAAGCGCTAGTCAAACGTGCTTTAAGCAGATTGAGCTTGCGTCAACTGGAAGCGGCCTTGCAAAAATTAGCCGACATCGATAAAACCGCCAAAGGCGTCATGCAGGGCGACGCCTGGTTAGAGATTTCTCGCCTGTGTTTTGGCTTGGCTGGTGTACGGGCGCGCTAAGGCCTACGCAGGCCTGCTATAAAAAAGTATAATCNAANANAAACNAACCTCATGAGCAGACAACCATCATGGACATAAAAAAATACATGCAAGAAATTGGCCTGGCCGCCCGTGCGGCTTCAAGGTTGATGGCCAGCGCAGACAGCAACAAAAAAAACGCTGCCCTGCAGCACATTGCCAGCGCCCTATTGCGTGAAAAAACCGCTCTACTAGCCGCCAACCAATTGGACTTGACTGCCGCTCGCGCTAACGGCTTGGATGAAGCCATGCTAGACCGACTCAGCATCACGGAAAAATCCATACAGGGCATGGCTGAAGGCTTAACGCAAATCGCCAAGCTTGATGACCCAATTGGGGAAATGAGCGATTTTAAATACCGTCCTAGCGGCATACAGATAGGCAAAATGCGCGTGCCACTTGGGGTGATAGGCATCATCTACGAAGCACGTCCTAACGTCACCATAGACGCCGCCGGCTTATGCATTAAATCCGGCAATGCCGCCATTTTACGTGGCGGCAGCGAAGCCATGCATTGCAATCAAGCCTTGGCCAAATTGGTGCAAGCAGGCTTGGCCGCGGCCGGTTTACCGAGCAGCGCCGTGCAAGTCATAGAAACCAGCGACCGCGCTGCCGTGGGCGAATTGATCACCATGAAAGACTACGTGGACGTCATCGTGCCCAGAGGCGGCAAGGGCTTAATAGAACGTATTAGCAATGAAGCCAGAATCCCAGTGATTAAACACTTGGACGGCAATTGCCATGTCTACATCGACGACGACGCCGATTTTGACAAAGCCTTGCGCATACTGGAAAACAGCAAAACCCAGCGTTTGGGCACCTGCAACACAGCAGAATCCTTGTTGATTGCCAGAGCGGTGGCGGCCAGCATGCTGCCTAAACTAGCCGACATGCTTAGCCAACACGGCATAGAAATTCGCGGCTGCAAAGAAACCTGCGCCTTGGTCAAACAAGCCAAAGCCGCCAGCGAAGAGGATTATTACACCGAGTATTTAGCGGCGATTATTTCCTGCAAGGTGGTCAGCGGTCTGGACGAAGCCATAGTGCACATTAACCAGCACTCGTCGCAGCACACCGAAGCCATCGTCACGGAAAATTACAGCAAAGCCAGGCGTTTCTTGCGCGAAGTGGATTCCAGCAGCGTCATGGTCAATGCGTCCACCCGTTTTGCCGATGGCTTTGAATACGGTTTAGGCGCGGAGATAGGCATCTCCACCGACAAATTGCATGCACGTGGCCCAGTCGGCTTGGAAGGCTTGACCTCACTCAAGTACATTGTGTTGGGCGACGGTCAAGTTCGAGCATAAATGGCCCGCATAGGCTTGCTAGGCGGGACGTTTGATCCCATCCATTTTGGCCACTTAGGCATGGCGCAAGAGCTGGCACAAGCTCTGGCATTGGACACCGTCAAATTCATCCCGGCTGCCGTGCCACCACTCAAAAGCCAGCCCAGCGCTTCAGCAGCAGACCGCTGCGCCATGGTGCAACTCGCCATCGCCAACAACCCTGATTTTCAATTAGATGATCGCGAATTGAAGCGAACTGGTCCATCCTACACGGTAGAAACCTTGCGCAGTTTGCGCAGCGAACTAAGCGAGCAAGACAGCTTGGTCTTATTCATAGGCAGCGACGCCTTTAAACAACTTAACCGTTGGCATCAGTGGCAAGAGATCATACAGCTATGTCACATAGCGCTAGTAGCCAGGCCAGACAGTGACGTGTCGACGGGCTTAAATCCAGAGCTGGTGACTTTTTTACAAGACCACTACACGGAAAATGCCATGGATTTGCAAAGTGAGTCGGCTGGCTTGATTACCATGCAAGCCATTACGCCCTTGGCGATTTCATCTAGCGCNATTCGNGAACAATTAAAAANCCGTCAATCGGCACGCTATTTAACGCCAGACTGCGTGCTCGATTACATTGCACAGCATGGCCTCTANCAAGCCTAGCTAGCCCAACAAGGAATGCCCTATGTTAAAACACCCTCTGCTCAAGCCTGCCACTAAACAAGCACTGCTAAGCCTAGTNATCNCGCTGGGCTTGTTGACGCCAGGCTGCGGCACCAACCCGGTGACTAATAAAAGGGAATTGCAACTCGTCTCGGAATCGCAAGAAATTGCCATAGGCAAAAAAAATTACGGGCCGACTCGGCAAGCACAAGGCGGCGATTACTCCTTGGACCCAGAATTAACCGCCTACGTGCAAAGCGTGGGCAATAAATTGGCTGCCGTATCTGACCGCAAATTGCCTTATGAATTTAGCATCATCAACGATTCCACCCCCAACGCCTGGGCCATGCCTGGCGGTAAAATTGCATTCAACCGCGGCCTGCTCTACGAATTAAACAGTGAGGCCGAATTGGCTGCCGTTATGGGCCATGAGATGGTGCATGCCGCCGCTAGGCATGGCGCTAAAGACATGGAACGCGGCATACTCTTGCAAGGCGCCATGATAGCGGTAGGCATAGGCGCGCAAAATAGCGATTACGCCAATTTAATTGTTGGTGGTGCGCAAGTAGGCGCGCAATTGGTTAGCACCAAATACGGCCGGGATGCGGAAAGCGAATCGGATTTATACGGCATGCGCTACATGAAAAAAGCCGGTTACGACCCGGCCGCCGCCGTCACCTTACAAGAAACCTTTGTCCGTTTAAGCGCCGAGCATAAGAGCAACTTTATAGACGGTTTATTTGCCAGCCATCCGCCCTCCGCACAACGCGTGTCCGCTAACAAGAGCACCTTGATGCAATTGGGTGCCGGAGGCGACATGGGCAAGGACGTTTACGCGCAAAAAGTCAGCAAACTCAAATCCACTCAAGCGGCCTACAAAGCTTATGATGAGGCGGTTAAAGCCCTGGCCAAAAAGGATTTAGAAAAAGCCAAACAACTGATTAATCAAGCCATAGCTGGCGAACCACGCGAAGCCAAATTTCAAGAATTTTTGGCCGACATGGCCTTGCTGCAAAAAAACCGGAAGCCGCCTTAGCCTTGTATGGCAAGGCCATCAACATGCAGCCCGATTACTTTAAACCGCACGTGCAAAGCGGCATCGTGTTATTTAGCTTGGGCAGAAAAGCCGAAGCCG
>B570J29644_1000045_pt1 | contig 12183 bp, 10 predicted proteins | sample LakMenE07Oct09ns_FD_29644 | JGI IMG/M metagenome (IMG submission 29644) | reverse complement strand
GGCTAATATTTTATTCTGATTCTAGTCCGTGGTTTTTCGGATCATATTGCCTATGTCCAGCACGACCACCACAGCCTTCACATTGAACAAAAACATCTAACACTCTACCATCTTCATCAACGTATGTTTTTGCACCGTCCATTGGATTGAGTGGCGCTGTCATATCGCAACCACAATCTAAACATTTGTCATACGGCAGTGAGCGGTATTTTTTGAATTCCATCATCGTCCGAATTGCTAAACTCACAAAAGCCGATTTTGATTTGAGTCCAGCGCTTTCAAGAAAATCAATTAAATCTCCCTGTATTGATAATTGATAATGTCTGGATTTTTTACGCGGATCAATTTTAGGTCTACCGCGTGAAACTTTTAAGGCTTTAGGAACTTTTACTTTCATTGCCTTTTTAGCGAACAGCATTTTTAATCTCCCCGTATTCTGCTTCGAGTGATTTCCACGCAGTAACATATTCTTTGTATGCTTGGAACAAGTGAACGTCCTCCATGTGAAGCATTTGAATATATTCAGCGCTTAGTGATTCAATGTATTGTTTAAAGGTCATCATGGTTATTCTCCAGTGTAAATATAAATGCGTTGTTTGTCGTTATAAATTGGCAACCCCTTGCGGTCATAATGGCGCACAATTTTAAAACCTATCTTTTTACCATCTACCGTAAAGTAGTCTGTTTTTGAACCGTGTACTTTATTCCATTCGCCAATCGATAAAGTCATCCGGTAGCGCAAGTTAGGAAAACAGGTGCGGCATTTAGCTGAAAATTCGTTATTAGTATCAAGTTTGAATGATGACATGGCTTATTCTCCCCAAATGATAATTAGTTCAGCTACAAAAATTACAGTGAAAATTGTTGTCAAAATTGATCCAACTACCACGTCGTAAAATGTATTCATGTTATATCTCCGGTTTAAGTTAATTAGTGCAATAGCGCACTGCATAACGGCTTATCTTTAAGCCGTTACACGCTGAACTATTCCCAGTCGCTGTAATCCTCCATGATATCCACTACACGCCCGCTAACGTCGATTAAAGCACCATTTTCATCAAGTATTTGCGTGTGTACCATATCGCCTATATCTTTTCGTGTTGTCATTGGAATAACGGTGTCGTTATCGAGTAACAAGGTAATCATTTCTATATCTCCGGTTAAATGTAATCTAGTTCTTTGGCTATGCGTTTGAGCGCTGTTTCAATGTGATTATCATCAAGATACTGATAAAGAAAATCAGTAGCGGTAAAGTGTAGTTTTGCCGCTTTAAACAATCCCCATATGAAAAATTTTTCTTTGTTTTTGCCTAAATCATTTGCTTTGAATGCCAGCATTTGATCGCGTGGCAATGCTTTGATAGCATCCTTCATCATGTTGTAATGCGCCTGTTTCATTTTCATGCTTCTAATCTCCCTGCTTTGTAATCGCGAATAAACTTTTTAGCAATGTCTTTTGATTTAGTTAACACCACTAAACCGCACGGAAAGCAAACAGACATGATAGACTCTCCGTTATAAACAGCTCCGCAGATATATTCACCTTTGTAAAATACGCTCCAGCTTGAATGAATTAGGTTTGTTTGGCGACGTGCATCAAGTGTAGACTGATAAGTTTTATTGAGTTTCATTTTATACTCTCCGATTATTTTGCGATTTCATTAATAAAAATTGCGTCGTTGTGGCTGTAGCACAATCTGCAATCATTGCATTTTTGACTGCAATTGATATCGACGTTAGCTGATAAATCACTTTTTTTATGTGCAGTGAAAACTTTATCGTATCCAGCAGGCAGGCGATCCACTTTATTAAGTTTAGTGCTAGAGTGAATTAATATCACGTTAGCTGGTTTGCTAACCATTGATAGCACTGCTTTTATTAAATCTTTGCGTTTAGTCCAAAAGCCGAACGTGGTTTCTGGGTTTTTACGCGCAAGATTAAAATAGTTAAGTACATGAATTTCATTATGTACTTCGCCAAATGAATCGAAACGAGCAATTGCGAAATTCAGTCTAGGTAACTCGATATCTAATAAAATACGTTTATAAATATCAGCATTGCGCTCTAATGCGTTTATTAATTTTGGATAACGCTTTTCAGTGTTAATTGAATAACATCTGGTGCAAACCACTGACTTATCCGCTGATCCATTCATTTTAAGGCAGAAAGGATTGCTGCTTGCAGGAGTGTTGAAAGAAGGGATGTTTTCCATCTTTGCTGTTCCCATTGTCATGTGAAGTTTAAAGCTCATTTTTATTCTCCGGTTTGGTTAAAAGTTAACGCTTGTTGCGTTGGTGATAGAATATTCGATGTAATTTTATTAATCAACAATATTATTTAACTTAATTAACTTTATTATTAATGTTTAGCGTAAAATTAATTAGCGATTTAGCTAAAATGTTGATTTAATTGAAGAAAACGAAACGATAGCGATTCGCTATTATCCTTTCAGCTCCTCCGCAATCATTGCCGATAGGCTTCATTCCTAGCAATCTCTGCGGCACAAATCAGCAGGCACAAAAAAGCCTCACAGGTTTTATATCTGTAAGGCTCTCTAACTTAACAACAAATAAAACGTTTTACCTGCTTGCTAATTTAACTTAGCATTTTTTACCGCCTCCGCCTTTACCGCCTTTGCCTTTTTTCATAGCCATGTTGATCACCTCCTTTTTATGTGACTAGTTCTATTATAGTATTGATATGATACAATCGCGCAAAATCTTTACACTTCATTTTTACTCCATCGTCGTGAGGACGTTATGACAATCAAACAAATAAACTTTGTGGCTGGTGAGGCAATTTCTCGCAAGCAAATGGATCGAATGGGTATGCCAATCGGCAATCCACATCTCCCTCCTTTCAATCGCAAGGAAATGCCTTTTTTTATCGCTCCAGCAATTGCGGCAGCCTCGGTGGCAATTGGCACAGCGGCAACAGTCGGATCGATGGCAGCAATTGGCACAGCGGTTTTAGCTACAGTTGGAGCAATTGGTACAATCGCAGCAGTTGCAGGTACAGCAATGTCAGTAGTCGGCATGGTGACAGGCGATAAAGGGCTGATGAAAATAGGCGCAATTGTCGGTTTAGCTGGTGGAGTCGCATCTCTTGCATCTGGTGCTGTGGCTTCGCTTGCTGCTGGTGGGGAGTTTGCAATGGGGACAGCAGGTATTCAATCAGCTAATGCAGCTAATGCAGCAGCGGCTAATACAACTAATCTTCTTGCTAATGGCGCTGTAACTGGCGGATTGTCAGCAAGTAAAACGGCATTAAACGGATTGACTGGGGAAACTGCAAGACAGGCTGCGATTAATACAGCTCAAATGTCACCTGTTACATTACAAGGAGGGGCAACCAGTAGTCAGATAGGTAGCGCATTAGGTCAAAACGCAACTATATTGCCTAATTCCGGCTTAATTGGTAAAACTGCAAGTGGTGTTTTATTAAGTGGCGCGGAAGCGTTGAGGGCAGGTGGTTCTGGTGCAGCTTTAGCGGCAAACTCAGCGGCATCTAGTGGCGGATTCATAGATAAGCTACTAGGTAGTATGACTGAAAAAGATTATGTTATCACAGGCTTTAGCGCGTTAACAGGAGGGGCAAAGATGATGCAAGCCAATCAATCAAGCGCTAATCAGCAAAAACAGTATGAATACCAACAAGCGCAACGCGAGCAGCGTATTGCTAATCTAAACAGTGTACCGACTCTACGCAATACACTCGATGCTAATGCCGGCTTAAATGCTAACGCGGGACTATAGACAATGGAAAATAAAACAGATACTCCAGCAGGCAAAAGTTCAACAGGCGGTATGACTAATCAAATGCTGATAGATATCCAGCATAATATCGAATCAAAAGTATCACCAGAGAATAAGCAGCGCTACAACAAAACGGTTCTAGCCGCTGAAACTTTAATGTTTGATCCGAAAACCCATCAGAATATGGAACTTGTCAAGAATCCAGACAGCCAACAGAACCTAGTTGAAACGGTCAGTAAAGGCGTCAGCGGCTTAATGTGGTTACTCTATCAGCAATCAAAGAAAAGCCTACCGGCAGAAGTGCTAGTTTTTGCAGGAACGACAACTATCTGCAAGGTGCTAGACTTTGCCGAACGCGGTTTAAAGCTACCAGTCACTCCGGAAATCATCTCACAGACAACCAAGCGCACTACCGATAAGCTATTTGAGCAAATGGGCATCACGCCCGAACAGCTCAAAGCGGCAATCGCTCAAGGTAAGCAGGAAATTGAGGATTATCAAACGCATCAAGAGTATGTCGGCAATAAGATGCAGGCAGTAAAGTCTAAAGGCAAAGCGCCTAATAAACCAGTCAAGAGAGGTAAATAGTCATGGCTTATGGAATGTTAACCAGTTTCGCGTTAGGCGCTGCGCAAGGTCTAGGCACGGCAATGATAAATAAATACAGCAAGGATCAAGATGCTGAGATTAAAGCCAAGGCAGATCAAGAGCGTGAAGCACGAATTGAGGAAGCGGCTATACGGTCAGAAGGCAGAGCATCAACACGAGAAGATTTAAAATACAACAAACTCCGCGCAGACACGTTAGCCGATAGGGAATCACAATACGCACAAGACTACATTGTAAAAGGCGAAGATGCTCAACGTCGCCAAGATGAAAAAATAGCCGATGAACTGAGAGCGCAAAAATGGGCAGTTAATCCAGATAACCCAGAATACAAAGCTAAAGACCTAGCTATGCAAGCCTCAAAGCAATCTATAGAAGTCTCAAAGCAATCTATAGAAGCCTCTAAGTCAACGGTTGAAAATCAAAATATTGCACGGCAAGTAGCTAATCTGGAATTATCTAATAAACAAGAAATCAACAATCTACGCGATCAATTAAAAACTGAGACGGATAAAACCCAACAGGATAAAATCTATAATCGCTTATTGATACTTGAAGGTAAAAGCACTAAGCCTAGTTTTGAAACGATTGATGTCCCTATGTATGATGAGAAAGGGGAGCAGATTAAAGATGAAAACACAGGTGTACTTAAATATAGAAAACAATTAATATCCATCAATCCTGTTACCCAAGAAATCAAAAAGATAGGCGAAGAATCAGCGGCACGATATAACTTAGAAGATGCTAAAGCGATTGCTACTGCTGAAGCTAACGACAAGTTTGGCAAACGCAATACCACCTTCTTTGATACTGAAGGTGACAAAGATAACAGTAAAGCCTACGATGACTTTGTTAAAGCGCGTACTTCTGTTTGGGTATCACAAGAAAAAGCAAAAGATGGAATGCTTAATTCTAAAGGAGTTGATAAAACTACCGGTACAACAGACAAAATATCCACATCAAATGAAGCACCGTTTAAAGCTGTGGATGATCCGACAAAGCAAAAAGAATATGACATTATCTTTAATAAAGTAGTGAAGCCACATGAATCTGGCAATAAAGGTGTTAATGCTCAAAATCCAGACTCAACAGCAGGCGGTACTTGGCAATTAGTTGATGATACGGCTGTTCAGTTTGGCGCTAAAAGAGGTGCTGATGGCAAAGTAAGCAATGCTGAAAAAGATAGAGTTGCTCCAAAATATTATGCGTATGTTTATAAAATAACCGACGGTGATCCAGCGGCAATGTTAGCGGCTAACTTTGGACAAGAGGCAGTTAGCAATTCTATTGGTCGCGCTGAAAGTAAAGGAACAAAATGGTGGGATGAATTAAAAAATCCTAAATTAATACAGAATATGCCTCAAGTTTATGTTAGAGCAAGAGAATCAATTGCAGAACTTAAAGCGGCAGGTATTGAGCCAGACCCTAGACTATTGGACTTTGTTAATAACTACACTTCAACAAAATCGGCTAAAACCCAAGACACTGCTGAAACAATTAAGAGAATTTAACTATGGCTAATTACGAAATCACCACAAAAGCAGGCGCGACATATCAACTAGATTTACCAGATGCAATGTCAGAAACAGAGGTAATGGATTATTTTAATAATCGCTATTTACCTTCATTGGAAGAAGAAGATAATATTAATCGTCCCACTCTTACTGAGCCCAGTGGTAATTTAACGCAATTCAATAAGCCAGTTGAGCAACCAACGTCAGAGCAGATTGCACAAATGCAAGCGGAGGCTAACCCAAAGGATACTAGCGACTTCTCACGAGGCTTTAAAACATCTTATGAGCAGTTGCCAGAATTAGGCTATGGATTAGAAGCAGGTGCATACGCCATTGGCGAAACTGCATTTGGTGAAGGTGGAATGCTTACACAAGGTAAACAGGAAGCTGTTGGCAAAATGATTGCCGCGCAAAAAGAAACTCAAGCCAATGCAAAAGAAAGTGATTCGTTTACCTATGCTTATCAGAAAGCAAAAGAAGGTGACTTTGGTGCGCTTGCCGATACCGTTCAATATGGTTTGGGGTACGGGCTTGGTCAAGGAACTCAAGCCATACTCGCAGGGGGCATAGGCGAAGTGGGCGCTAAACTTGCCAGTGAGATGTTCGCTAAAGAATACACAGCAAAATTAGTTGAACAAGAAGCGCTTAAAATTGCCGAGCAAAATGCAGGTAGGGATATAACTCAATCTGAAATTGAAAGACAAGCCGTTAAGAATGTTGCAGAATCAATTGGTAAAAAAGGTCGTGATTATGCCTTAGGCGCTCAAGCAGTAGGCTTAGAAGGTGGTGAGATTTTAGGTGATTTGGCTAAACAATCTACTGAGCAAAATCGCGCATTAACACCATGGGAAGTTAGCAGAGGCTTAGGCGCAACTGCGCTTGCAGCCGCAGGTGAATTCTATGCGGATAGATTTGGTCTGGACATTCTTGGTGGTAAACGCTTATCTGAAGCCGGTAAATATACTGAAGGACTAAAAGGCAATTTACTTCGTGGCGCTGCGACAGGTGCTAAAGGCGCAGGTATCGAAGGTGGAACTGAGTTTGGTCAAACGCTTATTGAAGAAGCAGGTAAAGGCAAAGACCCATTCAGCAGTGAATCTTTTAGACAAGCAATTGACGCATCGGCATTAGGCGCTATTGGTGGCGGAGCAATGAGCAGTGTTGGCGGATTACTTTCATCTGCTCAACAAAAACCAGCAGAACCCGCAGTAGAACCCACAGCAGATACTACCGAGCAAACCGCTACCACTCAACCAATGTCCGATTGGGAAAGAACAATGGGTGGTATTCGTGACATTGTGGGTAAGAATTCCTTAGTCGATAATGAACAAGTAGCCAAAGATGTATTCAGTGCAGAAACAGTTGAGGATGCCATTGCTGTGGCTAACCATGCCACTGATGCAATAGGTGTTGACTATGATATGAACATGGCTCAAGCTGCGACGTTTGCCCAAGACTTAACCAAAACCGATACTGACTATTTAGATAACAAAGATTACCAAGACGCAGTTCAATTAGAAAGCCAGTTATCCACAGTTCGCGATGAATTAGCGTATAAGAAATTTCAAACCGCCTTTGAGGAATCAAACCAACAAGCATCAAAGGCTGAATTTGACGCACTTGTTGAACAAGAAATTAATAATAAAAATCAACAACTTAAAGATTTATTACAATATCAAACTGACGAAAAAGCTAGAAAAGCTGAAGTAGAAGCCAGCGTACCGTCTACTAATAAAATGCTTGAAGATGCTCAATGGGCAAAAACTCGTAACAATCGTAATGCCGTTATTCAAATGGTGTTTGATAGAAACGTACCTGCTGAAAACATTTTCCCTGCAATTAAAGCTGAATTAAAACGTCAAGGATTTAAAGATACAGAGTTATCACAAGACGATATTGATAGTTATAATCTTTTAAAAGCCTATGACCAAAACAATCCGACAATTGCAAATGAGCCGATATCTTTTGGTGAACAACCGTTCACCCCTAGCACCTTAAGTGACCAAGAGTTTTACGCTACAGGTACAAACAAAGTTGATAAAAAAGGCAATGTCATTGCGAATAAACTTGGAGAACAAGGCGTAAATGCCGGTCAGCAAATTACCAGTGGGCAGGGTACTGATATTATTAGTAATTTTGTTGAACCTACTACACCAGTTCGTCAAGAAGGCGATGCGCTACGCAAAGTAGATGAATGGGTAAGTAATGGAGCGACTTATAAGAACGGAATGTTGTTTGATTCCAAAGGTAAAAAATTTGTACTTAACAAAGCTCAACGTGAATATTATTTAAATACTCGTCCAGCACTTGTCGCTAAAACACCTGTTGCTATGGGCGAAGGTACGGTCGAAACACGTCAAGGCCAAGACCAAATTAGTGGCGTGGAAGAATTTAATCCACCAATTGCAGAAACTCCTGTTGCTATGAGTGAAGGCACTATTGAAACGCGACAAGGGCAAGACCAAGTTACTGCTGAAGGTTTAAAAGATATAGAAGAAATCCCAGTGGCAACAGTAAAAAATCAATATAAACTAGATGAGAATTATGACGATGTTGTCGATGATATTTCTAGTAAATTAGAATACGGTAATAAATTTTCAAAATCAGATTTAACAAAAGGATATAGTTTTAAAATCATCAATAGTGAATTAAAAGGTTCCTACGAGGATAAACGCTCTGGTGATTATTTTACAACTGTAGAAGTGACTAAACCCAATGGTGATAAATATTTATCAAAAATTGACGATGTTTATAAACGTCAAATTGATGCTTATAAATCTGAAAATATACATAACGAAACTTCTGTTGCAGAAACACCAGTAGCAGAAACACCAGTAGCAGAACCCAAAGGAACAATCAACAACCCTATTCTTAGAAAGAACGGTAAGGTATTTACTAGTCAGCAAGGAGCGCAAACGCACATTCGCACCAATCCAGAATTATCTAAGGATACTCACACTTGGGTAAAACTTGGCGAGGAGAAATACGGTATTGTCACTGAAGACCAAGTGGATAGAAAACCTACAAAACCTGCTGTCAATAACCTACGGGCACTAACTGGTTTAGAACCTATTGAAACTGCTATCGGTAAACTTGGCGGAATCAATCGCGAAATGGCAAATAGGGCGGGTTTTTCTGATTTTAAAGGTTGGTACTTTACTAAAACAAGTTCCGAAGGTTTTGATGGAATGGCGTTACTATTAGCTGATAAGGGTTATGACGTTGATGGGGAAAACGATTTAATTGCTAAATTACGTCAATCATTAGCTGGGAAAAAAGTCTATACGTTCCAAGGACTTGATAACGATATTGCCAAAATGTTAGCCGATAGAGAGGATGATTTAGAACAGCAACAACAAGATGAACTTTTAAATACCTATACAAATGAAGAAGTTAACGCAATTTTAGATGCAAAGACGCAAGCTGAAAAAGATAAAATCATTGCAGATATTAAAGCGGAAAAGAAACGTAAAGCTGATTTAGAAGTCGATACAGTGGTTGATGAAATGCTCGGTAAAGGTATGACAAACTCTGGTGATATTTTTGAAAAATCAAAAGAACCTATTGTTAAACTTCCAAAATTAGAACGAAATTTAACCGAAGATGAAGTTGCGACGATTAATGAATTGACTTTTGGTTCGGACGAAAATTTATATTTACCTGCGTCAAACAAAGGAATACTAATTTCTAAGTTTAATGAGTATTCAAAAGAAAACCCAGATAAAGCAAAAGCCTATTTGCTAGAACTATATAATGACTTATATAGTGATAAATCAAACATTAAATTCAGCAAAGCCAAATCGCAGCAACGCCTTGCGCCTAACGGTAAACCATCAAACTTAAACGCGGTTCAATACGAGCAAGTTAGAACACCAGAATTCAAAGAGTGGTTTGGTGATTGGGAAAATGATCCAGAAAATGCGTCTAAGGTTGTTGATGAAAATGGTGAGCCGTTAGTGGTTTATCATAAAACAAGTAAGGATTTTACTGAATTTGATAAATCTAAAATTGGTAAAAATGATTATGGTTATGCGGGAAAAGGTTTTTATTTTTTACCGATACCGTTAGAGGGATACACCTATGGTAATACAACTATACCTGTATTTTTATCAATTAAAAAACCTTACATTAGAACTGAATCTAATTGGAATATTTCAAAATTAGACCCATATAATTGGATAAGTAGTCGCTCTGAAGAATTTGGTAGCAATATTAAATCTTCGGAGGCATGGACAGCGTTAATGTTAGAAAATGGGTACGATGGATTCATAGATAAATCTGATATAAATGGGGAAATAGTTGGTTTCGATAGTAATCAAATCAAATCCGCCACAGGTAACACAGGTGCGTTTAGCAAAGAATCAAATGACATTCGATTCAGCAAAGCCAAAGTAAACAAATCGGACGATGCTAAATATCTAGCTGCGGTTGAAGCAGGTGATATGGAATCTGCACAAGCAATGGTAGATGACGCGGCTGAAAATGCAGGATATGGTAAAAGCGATTATCAAATGTCGCACGAAGCACCTAATCGAAATGATTACCCTATCACCGATTTGACTTCTATTTATCCCGAAGATATTTATTCTTCAAATGCAACTGCCTATTATGGTGACGGACAACCTAGCGACAGCGAAGCAATGGCTAAATTGCAACGCGCTAGAGGTAAAAAAGCCAATGCGCCTATTATGGTTTATCGTGCAGTTCCTAAAGATGTTAAAGAATCCATGCCGAGAAATGGTGATTGGGTATCGACAACACGCGCTTATGCTGAGGAACATGGTAAACGCTGGTTGCCCGAAGGCTATCGCGTGATGGAAATTGTAACGACTGTTGGTAATATCTTTACAGACGGTAATTCAATTCACGAATTAGGATTTGATGATGGTAAAGATTATAGTTATGCAAATACAAAAAATAATCGTAAATTAGCTGACCCCGTTACCTATGGCGACAATGGTGAAATTATTCCATTGTCAAAACGATTTAATAAACGTAGTGAAGATATTCGATTTAGTGAAACTCAACAACCTGCTACCAATACTCACACCGAGCAATCTTTAAAAGAAGGTTTGACCAAAGCCGGTGACGATGCTTACGGTAAAGGATGGACTGATAGGTTACTTGGCACAGGGATGTTTAAGATTATCTCTGATGAGCAAGCTCAAAAAATTGTAAGTGGAAAGTCTAAATTTCATAAAGTATGGCACGGCACACCTAGTGACTTTAATAAATTTAGCAATGAGTACATGGGAACTGGTGAAGGAGCGCAAGCATTTGGCTGGGGACTTTATTTTACAGATGATAAGGACATAGCAGAATGGTATCGTGAAAAATTATCATACACAGAAGGTGGTAATGAGGATAACTATACTTTTAAAGGTGAAAAATTAGTTATTCCAACCTATCAAGCAGATAGCAGCGAAACTCAAGATAAACAAACAGCAAATCAGATAGCAGGAGGGATAGTCAGTTTATTTTCATATGGTAAGCAAAAAATAACTCAAGATGCTATAAATGAAGGTAAAAAATGGGCAACCGTTTCTATGTTAAAAAATCAAAATTTTTCTGATTTAAAAACAAAAGAAATTATTGCCGCATTAGAAAATGCAAAACCCTCTGATTTTGAATATATACGAAAAGGTAAACTTTATGAAGTTGAATTAGCACCAACTCAAGAGGAATATCTTGATTGGAATAAACCCATGTCGCAACAAAGCGATACAGTTTTAAATGCTTTAAAACAATGGGCAGAAGATAGCTATCCCGATTATCTTAGTGAATTAGAATGGAAAGAGAAAAATTTTCCAAATACAGTTAAGGGTTTAGAAAAATTAAGATCACAAACCCCAGTTGAATGGATGGAGGATTTGTTTAATCAACCTAATTATTCCGGTGAAGATTTTTATAAAGAATTAAGTGAACAAGTTGGATATGATGAAGATGCTTCTCGTTATTTAAATTCTATGGGTATTCGGGGAATTCGATTTAAAGCACAAGGTGGAAAGTCTGATGCTAATAACTATGTAATATTTGATGATAGGGATATTAACATTGAAGCTAAGTACAGCAAAAATGGTGATATTGAAGCATTCTATAATCCTGCTGACGGTAAAACTTATTTTGTTGCGGAAAACATTGATAAAGAAAAAGATTTACATTATTTAATGATGCACGAAGTTAGTGTGCATATGCTTAAAATGGGGGGTAATGAAGCTGAATTTGAAAATTTCTTAAAAGAAACTGACAACTTAGTAAAAGTTAAAAACCCAGCGGCTGTTAAAGGTAGACAAGATGCCTTGGATGCAG
>B570J29644_1000041_pt1 | contig 13164 bp, 10 predicted proteins | sample LakMenE07Oct09ns_FD_29644 | JGI IMG/M metagenome (IMG submission 29644) | reverse complement strand
AAGCTGATAACAAGTAATTTTTGCAATGGGTAGTTCAATTCAATCTCCTAATACGAACTGTTATTCTAATTATTATGCCATAAGCGAAATGGTTATTTATGACAAAACAACACTTTTAACAAATTTTAAAATTGTTGGCCTAGCTGAAATTGTATGGTTTCAGTAATGTCAGAGGCGTTTGCATTCAAGGGTTTGGCGTAGATCAATTTTAGCGGGCCAAACGGTGAGAACCAGCTCACACCGACACCGGCCGAGTAGCGTAAATCATTTGGATCGGGCGTTTGATTGGATCCCCAAACGTAGCCAGAATCAACAAAAGTGCTAAGTCTAAATTGCTTGGAATCCTTAATGCCCGGAATGGGGTAAAACAATTCCATGCTGCCAAGAGCGCTTTGGGTGCCGCCTATGTAAAATGTATTGCTTGCGTCCCTTGGACCCATAGCACCAATGGCGTAACCCCTAACCGAATTCACCCCACCCATAAAAAAGTTCTTGAAAAATGGGAATTGTTTGTTGCCATAGTTGTTGGCATAACCAAGCTCGCCATTTAATAGCAGCGTTAGGTCTTTTAGCACTTCCTTGTAATAAGAGTGCTTGTAGTTAATTTTGTAGTATTGCAAATCCAGCACCGGCATCGTCACTTCTGCACTTAAGCGCTGATACACGCCATTGTTTGTGTACATAATACTGTCACGACTGTCGTGTGCCCAACCTGCGCTCAATGCCACTGAGTTACTGGTACAACTCACTGGCCATGGGCCCGTTGTATTGCCACAGAACTCTTGGTATTGAATCGGACTTTGCTCATAGAGCGTTATGTCTGTTAAATCCAATGCCAGACCAAAACTCACGCCATCCCTTTCGTTTAAGGGAATACCAAAACGCACGCCTCCGCCATATGACGATGTTTTAAACGTACCTATGTTATTGGTAACGCCGTTTCCAGAATTGACATCGCGTCTATACACATCAAAGCCACGACTGACGCCGTCCGGCGTGAAGTAAGGATCGGTGTAGGACAAGGCGTAAGTAGTATTTATTTTACCGGTGTTGAGTTGCGCACTCACGCGGTTACCGGTACCAAGAAAATTATTCTGGTTGACTGTAACACCAAACACCACGCCCTCATTACTGGACAAGCCCGCACCAAATTGCACGCTGCCAGTCGATTGCTCTACCACACTTATATTTAGATCCACTTGATCAGCCGTACCTGGAACGGCTGGCGTTTCTACGTTCACGTCAGAGAAATATTGAGTACGCACTAAACGCTCTTTGGAGCGGTTGATTTTGGTTGAATCATACCAAGCCGATTCCAATTGACGAACTTCACGACGCACTACTTCATCCCGTGTGCGGGTATTGCCTACAATGTTGATGCGCCTAACATAGACGCGTTTACCTGGGTCAATGTAAAAAGTGAAGGAGGCGGTATGCGACTCCTTGTTAACCTCAGGGACAGGATTAACGTTAGCAAACGCGTAGCCTTCATTACTCAAGCGGTCGCTGATGGCCTTACTGGACTGCGTGATGTTGCTTCGGCTAAAGGTGTCGCCTTTCTTAACAGCGATTAATGCCTGCAATTCGCTGTCTGGCACTATGCTTTCGCCGGCCAACTTCACCTCTGATATGCTGTACTTTTCCCCTTCAGTGATATTGACGGTAATGTAAATGTCTTTTTTATCTGGTGTGATGGAGACTTGCGTGGAGTCGATATTAAATTCGAGGTAGCCTTGATTCATGTAGAAAGAACGCAATGTTTCAAGGTCGGCATTCAATTTTTGTTTGGAATACTGATCGTCTTTATTCCACCAACTCATCCAATTGGGCGTGGTGAGCAAAAACTCCGCGCGCAAATCGTCCATTGAGAAGGCTTGATTGCCAACAATATTAATGCTGCGTATCTTGGAAACGGCGCCCTCTTCTATATCAAAGCGAACTGCGACGCGATTGCGCTCCAGTGGCGAGACCACGGCTTTTACGCTGGCACCGTATTTGCCTTGTGAAAGATATTGACGCTTAATTTCTTGTTCGGCGCGGTCTAACTGCGACTTATCAAAAATCTGGCCGTCTGCAATACCAATTTGCTTTAGGCCTTCTTTCATCTTGTCGGTAGGAAAGGATTTGTTACCGCTAAAATCGATCTGCGCAATCGATGAGCGTTCTTGAACGGTCACCACCAGCACATCACCTTCTGCTTCTATGCGTACGTCTTTAAAAAAACCGGTGCCGTATAAGGCTTTAATCGCTTGAGAGGCTAAGTCATCCGTCATGCTGTCGCCGACCTTGACCGGCAAATTAGTAAACACGGTACCGGCTTCGGTGCGCTGTATACCTTCAATCCGAATGTCTTTAATGACAAATGGCGCCATGGCCATGGCAGCATTGGCGTACAAGCCAGTGAGCAATAACAGGATGGGTTTGAGCTGCAGGCAGAAGCGTCCTGATGGTAATTTTTTAATGGTGCTTACTTTTTTTAATGCCATGCATCAGCCCGTTATTAATCTAGTTATATCGTTATAAAAAGCAATGATCATCATCAAACCTAATAAGGTCAGACCAACTTTTTGCCCCATGGCCATGACTGACTCAGATACGGGTTTGCCAGTTAAAATTTCTACCGTATAGTACATCAAATGACCGCCATCTAAAACTGGTATGGGCAATAGATTTAACACGCCTATGCTGATGCTGATTAAGGCTAAAAAACCGATAAAAACCTTAATGCCCATGGTCGCACTTTGGCCAGCGTAACTGGCTATGGTGACAGGCCCACTTATACCTTGCCACGACGCCTGGCCTAAGAGCATTTTAGAAAGCATCTGCAGGCTGAATGCTGCCGTATCCCAAGTCTTTTCGATGGCCTTTATCATTGCCTTTGGCATGCTGTATTGCTGCAGAATCAATCCGCTTGTTTGCATTTTCACCGCCGCGCCTATGCGCCCGACGGCAACACCTTGCTCCATTTCAGCCGTGGGCTTGATGCGCAGTGTTAATAAAGATTCCCCGCGTAAAATTTGCACAGCCAACTCCTTACCAGCATGCAGCCTAACGTAACCAACAAAATCCTGCCATGTGCCTATTGATTGCTTATCCACGGCCACTATTAAATCATTCACTTGAAGGCCTGCATTGTTCGCTGGGCTGCCGCTCACTACCTCACCAATTCTGGGGGGCATCATTACTTGCTGAGGCGTGAAACCCAGGCTAGCAAAAGCATCCTCATTGGCCTCAGCCTTGCGCAAGGTGCTTAAGTTTAAGGTATGACTTTTATGCGTTTGCTGCTTGCTTAGGCCGACAACTTCTACACTTTCCTGACTGAGTGAGGATTTAAGCAATAGCCAATGAAAATCCTGCCAGCTTGCAACGGCCCTGCCATTAACCGATTGAACGGTTTCGCCAATTTCAAAGCCGGCCAACGCGGCAGGGCTCTGCGGGGCAACGTCAGCTAAAATAGGCTTTAGACCGACTACCCCCATCATGAACAGCATACTGTAAAGCAGGATGGCCAACAGCAGGTTGGCTATGGGCCCAGCTAAAACAATAGCCATGCGTTTAAGCACAGGTTGACGATTAAAAGCCCGATTCAGCTCAGCGTCAGAATAGCTTGTGAGCGCAACCCCCTCTTGATTGATCTCACGCTCATCCAGCATTTTGACATAGCCACCCAAGGGGATGGCTGCAACGATAAACTCGGTCTGATCCTTACCAAACTTCTTCACCCACAGTGGCTTACCGAAGCCTATGGAGAATTTTAGCACCCGCACGCCGCACCATCGCGCCACCTGAAAATGGCCGTATTCGTGCACCGTCACCAATATGGCTATCGCCAGAATAAAAGCTAAGGGGGCTAGCATAGCGCCTGAATAATTTTAGCTGTAGTAAGCCTAGCCTCAGCATCAACCGATACCAACTGCTCTATAGACTCAACGGCGGAAAAATTCGACAAGGACAAGACTTGTTCTATGGTGTTGGGAATGGCCATAAAGCTAATTTTTTCAGCCAAAAACGCCTCCACGGCGATTTCGTTGGCGGCATTTAATATGGCAGGTGCCGTACCTCCAGCCTTAAGCGCATCGTATGCGTATTGCAAGCAGGGAAAACGGACTGTGTCCGGTGCGCAAAAATCCAAACGGGCCGTGGCCAGTATATCCAAGCTTGCTACACCACTACTCAACCTCTCTGGGTAGGCTAAACCGTATGCAATAGGGGTGCGCATATCCGGATTGCCCAATTGCGCCAGTATGCTGCCGTCTATGTACTCCACCATGGAATGGATGACACTTTGCGGGTGCACCACCACTTCAATTTGCTCTGCGCTGGCATTAAATAGCCAGTGCGCTTCTATGACCTCTAGGCCTTTGTTCATTAAGGTAGCCGAGTCGATGGTGATTTTAGGCCCCATCACCCAGTTGGGGTGCTTGAGGGCCTCGGCTCGGTTAACCAACTGCAGTTTTTCTAAACTGGCATTTCTAAAAGGTCCGCCCGATGCGGTTAGGAGTATTTTTCTCACACCCATGCGCGTTAAATCGCTGACCTTATGTGGCGGCATCGCCTGAAAAATAGCATTGTGCTCGCTGTCTATGGGCAATAAGGTTGCACCGCCATCTTGCACGGCTTGCATGAACAGCTTACCTGCCATGACTAATGTTTCTTTGTTGGCTAAAAGAATGCGCTTGCCGGCCTTTGCCGCAGCCATGGCTGGATGCAAGCCTGCCGCACCGACAATTGCTGCCATGACAATGTCCACATCATCGTGCGCCGACACCTCGCTGAGNGCTTGCTCGCCATGCAATACCGTTGTTTTGGAGTTGCTGGTTTTAAGTTCTTGGCTTAACTGGGCAGCCGCCTGTGTTTGTAACATCACGGCAAATTGCGGCTGGTATTGCTTACACAAGGCCAACATGCCGGCCACGTTGTTATTAGCGCTCAAAGCAAATACGCCAAAACGTTTGGGATGCTGTGCGATAACATCTAAAGTTTGCATGCCTATGGTGCCCGTGGCACCCAGTATGGTCACCTGCTGCATGGATAGCTTATCGGACATGAAGTTGCAAATCAGCAAACAATGGGAAGTATATATAAAACAAGGCCACTGGCAGGGTGGGCATCAATCCATCTATTCTATCCAACACACCGCCGTGGCCAGGCAATAATTGGCTGCTGTCTTTAACATTAGCATGGCGTTTTAATAAGGATTCAAACAAATCACCCATCACGCTTAATACCACNAAGAACCATAATGCAACGATCAGCCAACGACTGATGTGCCAGTAATAACATAGTGCTAAGCCGTAAAAGGTAACGGCCAAGAGTGCGCCTGCAACGCCTTCCCATGTTTTACCTGGACTGATTTCCACTGCTAGTTTATGCCGTCCAAATTGCTTGCCAGAAAAATAGGCCGCACTATCCGCTAACCATACTGTAGCCATGACGGCTAGCAGCAACCATGGACTGATTTTTTGCAAACCAATTAAAGCCAGCCAAAGTGATAAGAGTAAGCAAAAACCAAGTGTGGCAAGCAGCAAGCGGTTATGAATGTCTTTTCTAGTTAACAACCATACGGGTGCGATAAACAACCAAAAAAGCGTGGCCAAGCAAAGTACTAAAACAGCCAAGACATCGATGTAATAAGCAGCCGGAAGCAGCGCTGAAAATAATATCATGGCAGCCACGCTGGCAGTGCAAGCTAAATTTAGCCAAGTCTGCCGCTTATTTAGCTTGATTAAATTGGACCACTCCCAAACAGCGATCAACGTAGCGGATAGCGTAAGCAAAGCCCAGATTAGATCGGAAGCTTTAAACAAGGCGGTGGAAAAAAATAATCCGAGAAAAAAGGCAGTAACAATGCGGGTTTTAAGCATGAATTAAGCCTTAGTTATTGCTAGCCGCATCGCTTACCTGCTCGCTCGTTCGGCCGAAGCGGCGCTCGCGATTTTGGTAGGATGCAAGGGCTAAATTAAAAGCAGATTGATCAAAATCTGGCCATAAGGTATCGGTAAAGTAGAGCTCGGTGTAAGCCAACTGCCAGAGCATAAAATTACTGATGCGTTTTTCACCTCCGGTTCGTATAAACAAATCAGGCTCGGGAGCAAAATGCATGGCAAGATGCGGTGCCAGATGCTCCTCGTCGAAGCCTCCAACGTGTGACGGCATAGCCATATGCATCTTGTTCACCGCCTGCAAGATGTCCCAGCGTCCGCCGTAATTTGCCGCGATGCTTAGGGTCAAGCCAGTGTTATTGGCGGTTAAACGTTCGGATAATTCTATTTGTTCTATCAGTTCAGCATTAAAACGCGTGCGATCGCCAATTAAAACCAATTTAATGTTGTTTTCGTGTAGCTTTGCCACTTCTCGTTTTAGCCCTTGTATGAACAAACTCATCAAGAACGAAACTTCATCGGCTGGTCTACGCCAATTTTCACTGCTAAACGCGAACAATGTTAGGTAAGAGACGTTATGGTCAACGCAGGCTTTAACCAATTCAAGCACCGCATCCATTCCGCGCTTATGCCCCGCTACCCTTGGTAAAAAGCGCTTGCGTGCCCAACGTCCATTGCCGTCCATGATGACGGCAATGTGTTGTGGCATGTCTGTTCCTATGGGAATGCTTTTGGTCGCGCTAGAGAAAAAAGCCACGAAAACTCCGATCGTTGAGTGGGTTATATAGCCTGCAAGTTTGGATCGGAATAATCAAACAGCCATCAATTCGGCTTCTTTGACCTGCAACATTTTATCTACCTCAGCCACGGCTTTATCGGTGGCTTTTTGAATATCGTCTTGGGCACGACGCTCATCGTCTTCTGGAATCTCTTTGTCTTTGAGCATTTTTTTCAATGCATCATTGGCATCACGCCTAACGTTGCGGATTGAGACCTTGGCGCCCTCTGCTTCACTGCGGACTATCTTGGTCATGTCGCGCCTGCGTTCTTCGGTTAACATGGGCATAGGGACCCTAATCAAATCGCCGCTGGTGGCTGGATTTAATCCTAGGTCGCTGTCACGGATAGCTTTCTCCACCTTACCTATCATGGTTTTTTCAAACGGTTGCACATTGATGGTTCTGGCATCACCCAAATTAACGTTGGCCACTTGATTAACCGCCACCATGGAGCCGTAATATTCAACCATGACGTGATCCAATAAACCAACGTGGGCACGACCAGTGCGGACTTTAGCTAAATCATTTTTTAGTACTTCCAATGATTTTTGCATTTTTTGCGCCGCATTATTTTTCACTTCATCTAACATGCAGTTCTCCAACTAAGTAGCTTAGGTATTACCTGAGCATTAACAGGCTTGATTTTGATAATTTAATTTGAACGGATAACCAGCGTTACGGCGTTACCATGGTGCCTTCATCTTCACCCAACAACACCCTTTTCAGTGCGCCTTGTTTAAAAATACTAAATACCACTATAGGCAATTTCTGATCACGGCATAGGGTTAATGCCGTGGCGTCCATGACTTTTAGATTTTTGATGATNGCTTCATCAAAGCTAATGGTTTTATANCGCATGGCTTCCGGATTGGTTTTAGGGTCNTCGGTGTAGATGCCATCNACTTTAGTGGCTTTTATTACCACATCGGCATTCATTTCCATGCCGCGTAATGCGGCAGCGGTGTCCGTGGTGAAAAACGGGTTGCCGGTTCCGGCGCCAAAGATAACCACACGGCCTTCTTCTAAATAGCGTATGGCTTTACCGCGTATATATGGCTCTGCTACCTGTTCTATATTTAAGGCACTCTGCACCCGGGCATTCAAGCCTATATTTTTCATCGCATCTTGCAATGCCATAGCATTCATCACAGTGGCTAACATACCCATGTAATCGGCCGTGGCTCTATCCATGCCTTCTGCTGCTGGCGCGACACCNCGAAAAATATTGCCCCCGCCTATTACAACGGCAACCTGCACACCCAAATCCACCACTTCCTTGACTTCAGCAACGATNCGATTAATGGTGGCACGATTGATGCCGTATGCATCATCGCCCATTAAAGCCTCACCAGAAAGTTTGAGTAGGATCCGTTTGTAGGCGGGTGCTGCCATAATATTTCTCTTTGTAAAAAGTTTGCTTATTTAAGCATAAAAACGGCTTTTTAGGCATAAAAAAATGGCCAGCAATGCAAAATTTAACGGTCTTTTTAAGCAAAAAAATAGGGCCTGATTAAAGGCCCCATTTTTCTGTTTCACAAGTGATAGCCACAATGGCTATGCTTTTTACATGATTAAATCATGGCGGCCGCGGCGGCCACTTCTGCTGCGTAATCCACCACTGCTTTTTCAATGCCCTCACCAACCGTGAACATGGTGAACGATGCCACGCTAGCCCCTTTAGATTTAAGCAATTGCTCTATGGTTAACTTGTCGTCTTTGACGAAAATTTGGCTTAGCAAGGTCACGTCTTTAAGGAATTTTTGCACCGTGCCATCGGCAATTTTTTCTAACATGGCTTCCGGCTTGCCTGCTTCCTTAGCTTTTTCTATAGCCACACGACGCTCCGCTTCAATCAAGCTGGCATCAATACCGCTTACGTCCAAGGCTTTTGGCTTAGCTGCGGCAATGTGCATAGCAATGTCTTTAGCCAAAGTATCATCACCGCCAACCAAATCTACCAACACACCGATTTTGCTACCGTGTATGTAGCTGGCTAATTTACCTTTTACGCTTGGGCAGACAAAACGACGTGGCGTAATGTTTTCACCAATTTTGCCTACCAATTGAGCGCGTGTGCCCTCAACGGTTGAATCACGCATTGCCAAGTCGCCAACTGCATTGATGTCAGCTGGGTTTTTAGCCGCTACGATCACGGCTAATTCGTTAACAAATTTAAGGAAATCTTCATTCTTAGCGCAAAAGTCTGTTTCAGAGTTCACTTCTATCATGGCGCCTGATTTGCCATCTGCTGCAATAAATACACCTACCGTGCCTTCAGCTGCTACACGGCCTGCTGCCTTGCTGGCTTTATTGCCAAAACGAACGCGCAAGATCTCTTCTGCGCGTGTCATGTCGCCATCGGCTTCAGTCAACGCTTTTTTACAATCCATCATAGGCGCATCGGTGCGCTCACGTAATTCTTTTACCATGCTTGCGGTAATTTCAGCCATTTTTAGCTCCTAAATTATTAAAAGCTGCATTAAATATACAGCTTAATTGCTTGATTTTATGTGTGTATTTTTAAAACTAAAAAAGGGGCCTAAGCCCCTTTTGTGCCCAATTTACTTAGGCGGCAACGTCTGCCACTTCCACAGTTTCTTCTTCAGCCGCTGATTTAACCAACTCAGAAATCACTGAGCTACGGCCTTCAAGCACGGCATCAGCCACGCCACGGGCATACAAACGAATAGCACGGCTAGAATCGTCGTTACCAGGAATAACAAAAGCAACGCCGTCAGGTGAATTGTTGGTATCAACTACGCCGATTACTGGAATACCCAATTTAGCCGCTTCCGTAATGGCACCACTTTCATGACCCACATCAATGATGAAGATCGCGTCTGGCAAGCCACCCATTTCTTTAATGCCGCCTATGGAACGCTCTAATTTTTCGATCTCACGTTTGTAGCCTAGTGCTTCTTTTTTACCAAATTTCTCTAAGCTGCCATCCAATACCATGGCTTCAAAATCTTGTAAGCGTTTGATGGATTGTTTAACTGTTTTAAAGTTAGTTAACATGCCACCTAACCAGCGATGGTTAACGTAAGCGCAACCTGCGCGGCTGGCTTCTTCTTTAACGATATCACGCGCTTGGCGTTTTGTACCGACGAATAAAATACGACCTTTGTTAGCAGCTAGCGTGCGCACATGCTTCAGCGCTTCTTCAAATAATGGCAGCGTTTTTTCTAGGTTAACGATATGAATCTTGTTGCGGTCGCCAAAAATGAACGGTGCCATTTTTGGATTCCAGTAGCGGGTTTGATGGCCGAAGTGAACGCCGGCTTCTAACATGTCACGCATGGTGATAGACATAATTTCTCTCTTTTCAAAAGGGTTATTAATTCACACAAGACCAGTAACACCTTTATTTATCTGTCTTTATTCAAAGACTTACTATAAAAGCACCCTTGATAGGCTTGTGTGCAAAATTTACAACTTCAAACGAAGTTGCATGCCTGCAAAAATTGCAGAGGCCGCATATTACCATTAAGCATCTGAGTTTGCTAGCAATTTACCGCTATTTTTATCCGCTTAATGACGCTGGTATTAATAAACCGGTCGCCCTCATGCAGCAAACTAAGAGGCACTGCTATCCTAATGGACAGGGTGGTTTATGCTAAAATGGCGTCATCATTATTTAAGCTAAACGTTCATGGCCATTACTATTAAAAACCAACACGATGTTGAAAAAATGCGCATAGCAGGTAAATTAGCCTCCGAAGTGCTGGATTTTATTACCCCTCACGTTGTGCACGGCGTCACCACCGACCAACTAGACAAGCTCTGCCATGATTATATTGTTGACGTGCAGCAGGCCATCCCGGCGCCGCTTAACTATGCGCCAGACGGCCATAAGCCCTACCCTAAATCGATATGCACCTCCATCAATCAGCAAATTTGTCACGGCGTACCCAGCGATAAAGCACTTAAAAATGGGGACATTGTTAACATCGACATTACGGTCATTAAAGACGGCTACCACGGCGACACCAGCCGCATGTTTTATGTCGGTGAAGTAACCAATCAAGCCAAGCGATTGTGCGAAATTACATACCAGGCGATGTGGCTAGGCATTAGCAAAGTAAAAGCCGGTGCAACATTAGGTGACATCGGCTACACCATTCAAGCTTTTGCTGAAAAAAGCGGCTACAGCGTGGTCCGCGAATTTTGTGGGCATGGCATAGGCAAAGTGTTTCACGAAGAACCGCAGGTTTTGCATTACGGCAAACCGGGCACCGGCTTAACACTAAAAGCCGGCATGATGTTCACCATAGAGCCCATGATTAATGCTGGCAAACGCGACATCAAGCAAATGCCAGACGGTTGGACCATAGTCACTAAAGACCGCAGCCTGTCCGCCCAGTGGGAACACACCATACTGGTAACCGAACATGGCTTTGAAGTCATGACCTTGTCCGACGGCTCCCCCGCCGCCCCCGGCTTTATAAGCTCTCAGTAAGCCCACGCTCGCTCATGCCAGTTGGCACAACCAGCATAGTAAGCAAGCCAGAAACCACGCACGTTAATGCATGGCGCCAGCAGCTTAAAATCGGCTACCAAACATTGGAGGCCGATTTTCTAAGTCACGCTCAGCAACACCGCTTATTTAAGCAGCATTGCCAGCTCATAGATGGCTTACTCAAAGAAATATGGCAACAAACAGTCACAAGCGACTCATGCTGCCTCATCGCCGTTGGCGGCTATGGTCGCGCTGAGCTCTACCCGCATTCCGATATAGACTTACTCATCTTGGTACCTGAATCGGCGATTAACGATAAGCAGATTAACCACCAACTTGAAACATTAATTGGCTGGCTTTGGGACATAGGGCTGAGCGTCGGCCACAGCGTGCGCAGCTTAAACGAATGCATGACTGAGGCATCAAAAGACATCACGGTGCAAACCAATTTGATGGAATACCGCTATTTAGACGGCAGTTTTAGTCTATACCATGACTTTGTAGCAGAAACCGAAAAAGCCTTTGATAAACCGGAAGCCGTGGCAAGATTTTTTCATGCCAAGTTGCAAGAACAACAACAACGGCACGCTAAATTTAATGACACGGCCTACAACTTAGAGCCCAACATTAAAGAAAGTCCGGGCGGACTGCGCGACTTACACATGATACTTTGGCTAATGCGCAGCCTAAATAGACAAGGTGGCAAAGCCTTAACAGCGAGCAATATTTGGTCATTGTTAGCCAGTCAACACATCCTTTCGGCAACGGAAGCTCGGCAAATACAGAAGCATCAAAAACACCTGCAGCTACTGCGCATACGTTTGCATTTCCTCAGCAAGCGCCGCGAAGACAGGTTGTTATTTGATTTTCAGAATGAACTGGCTGACAACTTAGGCTACCTTAACACCGCTAGCAAACGCGCCAGCGAGCAACTCATGCAAGCTTATTACCGCAGCGTTAAGTTCATACGGGTAATGAATGAAATATTGTTGAAAACGCTGCAGCAAAGCTTGTCCCCAAACCCCATAGCCATTACCCCTATTAATGCTCGATTTGAAGCGCATGCTGGCTTGTTGGCGGCAAAAAATGCCGGCCTCTTGCAGCAGCAGCCTAGCGCCATACTAGAGGCCTTTTTGTTGCTGCAGCAGCATCAAACCTTAAGCGGCATGAGCGCCAATCTGCTGCGTAACTTGATGCGCATCAAAAAATTAGTCAATCGCGATTTTAGGCAGTCAGCGCAAAACAAGCGCTTATTCATGCAAATCTTATCGCAAGATCACGGGGTCAATCATGCGCTGCGCGCTATGAACCAATACGGCATATTGGGCTGCTACATTCCAGCTTTTGGCAAGATAGTCGGGCAGATGCAGCACGATTTATTTCACGTTTACACGGTAGACGAACACATCCTCAACGTTTTGGCTAATTTAAGACGTTTTGCTAAAGTCGAACTGAAACACGAATTTCCACTTTGTAGCCAACTTTTCAGCCAATTTGATGGCCCGCATTTATTGTATTTAGCCGCTTTGTTCCATGACATCGCCAAGGGACGCGGAGGCGATCACTCCACCTTAGGCACAGTTGATGCAAGGCGCTTTTGCAAACTGCACGGCTTGAGCAAGGACGACGCAGAATTTGTGGCGTGGCTGGTATCAGCCCACCTCAACATGTCTTCAACCGCACAAAAATCCGACCTTTCCGATCCCTTGGTGATCGAATCGTTTGCGCAATTTGTACAAAACGAGCGACGCTTGACGGCGCTGTATCTGCTTACAGTAGCAGACATACGGGGCACCAGCCCTATGGTCTTGGTCTGGAACGCATGGAAAGCCAGGCTCTTGGAAAGCTTATTTCAAGCCACCAAGCATGCGCTCGGCAACCAATTGCGCTACAGCCAAGATGCCATAGCCACACGCAAACAAGAAGCCTCATTAAAATTGCACAAATTTGGCTTAAGCAGTCATTCCTACGAACATTTGTGGCAAGCATTTGGCCCCAATTACCTAATACGCTACGACAGCGATGAGATAGCCTGGCATAGTCG
>B570J29644_1000040_pt1 | contig 13206 bp, 14 predicted proteins | sample LakMenE07Oct09ns_FD_29644 | JGI IMG/M metagenome (IMG submission 29644) | reverse complement strand
GAAGAAGAATCGCAACGTCTATTGAGCAGAATGCGCGGTAAGCCAGCTCGAAAATTAGAAGATAAAAAACTAAGTACACTAGAGGCATTGGCCATACAGCTTGAGATAGACGACGAAATGTTGTCAGAATGGCGCGAAAATATGTTTGCTATTAAAGAGAAAGAAGCTAAAAAAGTGGCTAAAGAAGCAGAAGCCAAAGAGAAAGCGGAAAAACAAAAGGCAGAGAAGTTAAATAAAGAAAAAAATTAATGCCAACGCTAGTATACGGTCAGCAAACCGGCTGGCTTTAAGTGAATGTTTTTTATTGAAGCACCGGCAAATTATTGCGGGTGCTTTTTTATTCAGTGGTCGCTTCTTTAATCCAATTTAGCAGCGGTGCCCACTGCTCCATGTCTTGCGCAACCAAAGATGGACGCATGTCAAATAAGCCTATGCCTAATTCGGCTGCCGTGGCATAAACCTGCGCGTTTCTGAGGTGGGTGAGTACCGGGAAGCCGGTTTCTTCCATGAAATCGGCTAGGGTGGCGGCGGCATGGGTGCGGCTGTTGACTCGCATGCCGACCAAGGCGACAAAGGTTTTGTTCTTACGCACGGCCTTTTCTTCGGCTAAATGATCAAGAAAATCGCTGCTGGCACCCATATCAAAAGCAGACGGTTGGATAGGCACAATCACGCAATCGGCTTGCTTGACGGCGTCAGCTAATTTTTCATCGCGTAGGCCGGCCGCTGTGTCAGTGACCACCCATGTGGCGCCGTTTGATTTTTCTTTAGTGTGCGCGTTGTAGCTGTGTATTAAGGGTAAGTCGGCCGGCCTTCTGCTTAGCCATTGTGCTGACGATTGTTGCCTATCCAAATCTTGTAGCAGCACCCTGTGCCCGGAAGTCGCTAGGTAGGAGGCCAGATTGGTGGCTAAGGTTGTTTTGCCTGCCCCACCCTTGGAATTGGCAATCAATATTTTTTTCATTTTTGCATCCTAATCCATCAGCTTGCAGAGCTAAAATCATACGATAAAACGACTCAGCTTGCATGGATCATTCTGGTTGTTTAGAAGGTCTTTCGGGCAGCGACAAGGCCACTTTTTGATTCTGCCTTAGGCGAACATGGACAACAAATACACCAGCATGAGGGAAGGCATGAATCCCCATTCCACCAACCAAACCAACACGTTCCATTTATTCATTTTTAACTCCGCAACATGGGCCATTTGCCCTATAGGCTAGGCAGTGTAGTGTTTAAAAATGAAATAAATATGATGGCAGCATTAAATGCTGCGTGCTTAGTGTTGGCTCTTTTTAAACATGCTATCGTGAGCAAGCATGCCGATGACCATAGACAGCACAAACAAGCCGGCTTGTTTTGATCCCGTGCCAAGAGCAACCAGTGCCGGTCCTGGGCAAAAGCCGGCTAGTGCCCAGCCAGCGCCAAACAATAGGCTGCCAATTACCAACTCTTTGCTAAGGTGCGTGGTGCCGGGTAAATGCACCGGTTCGTTAAATAGTGTTAGTTTTTTATTGGCCATGTATCGGAAAGCGAAAAATGCAATGCTGATGCCGCCCACCATAACAAATACCAAGCTTGGGTTCCAATTACCCGCAATGTCCAAAAAGCCAATGATGTTGGCCGGGTTGGTCATGCCAGAGACAATCAANCCCANTCCAAAAATAAGCCCTGCTAAAAAGGTGATGGTGTTTTTCATGGTTTAGCTCGCGTGCAAAGTAAGGTAAGTCGTAACAAAGCCCGCCGCCATAAAGCTAAGGGTGGCCACCATGGAGCGCAAGGACAACCGGCTTAATCCGCATATGCCGTGGCCGCTGGTGCAGCCTGATCCCATGCGACTGCCGAAGCCAACNAGNAAGCCCAGCCATAATCAGGGTGGGGTTGCTGGCAGCGATACTGGCCGGCGGCAAGACGGCAATAAATGGATAAATCGTGCCAGCACTAATTAAGCCTATGAGGAATAAGGCGCGCCAAGCGGCGTCTTGGCTAAACAGATGGCTGGGTTTAATGACGTAGGCAAGGATGCCGCTAATGCCGGCAATTTTGCCACTAAACAACAGCAACATGCTGGCGCCTAAGCCTAGCATCAAGCCGCCAGTTAAGGCGCTGCCTGGGGTGAAGTGGAGCCAATCAATGGTGAGTTGCATGGTGTGGTCCTGTAAATAATACCGTTATTTTAGCAAATACATTTTTATATAACTATATACTCATGTAATATAAACAAACAGTTTTATTTGAGGGGACCAATGATGCAANTNGATGACCAAGCTTACACGCGTATAGCCAAATACTTTCAGCTCTTGGCCGAACCCATGCGCCTGAAAATACTNAANGGCCTGCGCGATGGCGAGAAAAATGTCGGCGAATTGGTGGCGCTATCCGGCGGCACGCAAGCCAATGTGTCCAAGCACCTCACTATGTTAAGCGCGGCCAATTTAATTCAACGCGATGCTCGAGGCAACAAAGCTTATTACAGCATAGTAGACCAGCAGATTTTTGACTTGTGTGGTTTGGTTTGCGGTCAATTGGCCATGCAAATGAGCACGACAGCCGCAGCCAACGAAAGCTTTATTTCAGCCATGCAAAGCNAGGCTAATTCATAACACCTAAGGGAGATAACATGATTTTTAAACAATTTTTTGAGCCCGACACCTGTACCTTTACCTATTTGCTAGCCTGTGAAAAAACCAAGCAAGCGGTCTTGATAGACACGGTGGAATCGGAAGTGCCGACCTATATGCAAGCNNTGACTGAGCAAGATTTGAAGTTGGTCTACACCCTAGAAACCCATGTGCATGCCGACCACGTGACCGGCGCCGATAGCCTGCGCCAAAAGCTAGGCAGCAAAAGTGTGGTGCACCGCGATGCCGGTGCCATGTGCGGTGATTTGCTAGTGACTGACGGCGTGCATCTGATAGTGGGCAGCTTGGATTTAGAAGTGCGCTACACGCCAGGCCACACTAACGGCTGCATCAGTTTCTTTGCCGGTGACCGTATATTTACCGGCGATTCCTTGTTGATTGGTGGTTGCGGTCGTACGGACTTTCAAAGTGGTGACTCCGGTATGCTCTACGACAGCATACACGCGCAAATTTTCAGTTTGGCTGACGACGTGATTATCTACCCTGGCCACGATTACAATGGCAACACGCAATCCACCGTGGGCAACGAGCGTAAAAACAATAAACGTTTGGGCGACAACAGAAGCCGTGAGGATTTTATTAAAATCATGAGTGAGCTTAAATTGGCTTACCCAAAATACATAGACGTGGCACTGCCAGCGAATCAAGCTTGCGGTCGTGTTGTGCCGGCACAAGCCGCCTAATAGCGGGCTAAATAAATAATGAGGGGATGCAAAAAATGAAGTTAGCGAATTTAGCAAAAGGCGTATTGGTTGCAGATCAAATTTTGCCTGAGGATTTTAATGCCCTTGCTGCGCTAGGCATTAAAACCATCTTTTGCCATCGACCCGATGGCGAAGGCGCCGATCAGCCGAATTTTGCGGAGATTGCTCAAGCGGCTAAAAAGCTAAAGATCAAAACGCATTATTTGCCTGTGGTGAGCGGTAAGATCTCTGATGCCGATGTCAGCGCTTTTGCTGCATTATTTAAAGAGGCGAAACAGCCGGTATTAGGCTATTGCCGTTCAGGCATGCGCGCGGCTACGCTTTGGGCCTTGAGCGAAGGTGCGAACCTAGGTCTGGCGCAAACCTTAGAAGCCGGCAAGCAAGCCGGTTTTGATTTGTCAGGATTAACCCAACGCATCGTTGGCACGCAAGCAAACAATGCCAGCGTTATCCACCATGAAGTGGTCATTATTGGCGGCGGTGCCGCAGGCGTGGCGGTGGCGTCCAGCTTGTTGTCGCGAAACAGCAAATTGGATGTGGCCATTATTGATCCGGCCGATACGCATTATTACCAACCGGGTTGGACCATGGTAGGCGGCGGTGTTTTTAAACCGGCCACCACGGTCAAAACCATGGCCTCGGTCATCCCAACCAAAGCCAAATGGATACAAGCCGCTGTGGCTGGCTTTGAGCCGGATGCCAAGCAAGTTATTTTAGAGGGCTGCCGCCCTATTAGTTACGACGCCTTAATCGTCTGCCCAGGCTTAAAGCTCAATTGGCATGGCATAGAAGGCTTGGTGGAAACCCTAGGGCAAAATGGCGTGACCTCTAACTACCGTTATGACCTAGCGCAATACACTTGGGAACTGGTTAAAGAATTCAAAAAAGGCCGCGCTGTTTTCACCCAGCCACCCATGCCCATTAAGTGCGCCGGGGCCCCGCAAAAAGCCATGTATTTGTCGGCCGATCATTGGCTTAGAAGTGGCCGTTTAGCCAACGTGGATATCGAATTTTACAATTCCGGCCCGGTGTTGTTTGGCGTCAAAGAATACGTGCCGGCTTTGATGGAATACGTAAAGCGCTATCGGGCTAAATTAAACTTTAACCACCGCTTAACAAAAATCGATGGCCCGGCTAAAAAAGCCTGGTTCACCGCCACCGATGCCGATGGCAACACCTCGACGCTGGAGACCACTTTTGACATGATCCACGTGGTGCCGCCGCAACAAGCACCGGACTTTATTCGTGCCAGTACTTTGGTCGATGCCGCCGGTTGGGTGGACGTCAGTCAAGACACCTTGCAGCACAAGCGCTATCCCAGCATTTATGCATTGGGTGACGTGACCAATTGCCCCAATGCAAAAACCGCAGCCGCCGCGCGTAAACAAGCGCCGGTGGTTGCCACCAACGTCTTGTTCGATTTGAATAAAGGCCAACACCGCGCCGCTTACGATGGCTACGGTTCTTGCCCATTAACGGTACAGCGCGGCAAAATTGTCTTAGCCGAGTTTGGTTTTGGCGGTCGCTTAATGCCGAGTTTTCCTAAGTGGTTTATCAATAGCCAACAACCGTCGCGTTTAGCCTGGATTTTAAAAGAGCGAATTTTGCCGCCTATTTATTGGTGGGCCATGCTCAAGGGCAGGGAGTGGTTAGCCAAACCGATTAAGCTTGATGCCGATAAAGCGCTTTAATTTTTTGAGGACGATTTGTGCTTGATCCTATCCATATAAGCCTTTTGCTCGGTCTGTTTGTCGGCTTTGTCCTGGCCATCACGGGTGCCGGCGGGGCGATACTTTCCTTGCCACTGTTGGTGTTTTTCCTAAACCTCAAAATGATTGATGCCGCCCCTATCTCTTTGATGGCCATCACCTTATCGGCCGGTTTAGCCGCCATATTGGGATTGCGCTTGGGCATAGTGCGTTATAAAGCAGCGACACTGTTAGCCAGCTTTGGGGTGTTGTGCGCGCCATTGGGTGTGATGGCGGCGCATCAATTACCTGAAAAAGCCTTGGCGATTTTATTTTCTGTGGTGTTGTTGATCGTGTCGATTCGGTCATTTCAAAAGTTTAAAACGCCTACCCTTTTGATAGGGGACGATTGCGATGACCCTAACGGTTGCGATGACGAGGAAAAACCCGAACCGGCTTGCTCGGTTAATCCAGCCACTTCTAAATTATTCTGGACCGCGCCTTGCACCAAGCGCCTTATTTTAACCGGCGGTTTTTCTGGCTTTTTGTCTGGGCTATTGGGGGTAGGCGGTGGCTTCATTATCGTGCCCACCCTGCACAGCATCAGCAACCTAGAAAGCAAAATGATAGTGGCCACCTCACTGGCCGTCATCAGCTTGGTGTCCATGGCCAGCGCGTTCTCTTATGCCGGCAACGGCACTATTTTATGGCCGATTGCCTTGCCGTTTGTTGGGGCAACACTGGTCGGTATGCTGTTAGGCAGAATGCTTAACGGTAAAATCCCCAGCCACCTTAGTGTGCTGCTATTTGGCATCTTGTCTGCTACCATCGCTATGGTGATGTTAGTTAAAACCTTAGTGGGTATTTAGGGTCAGGGTGAAAGAATGAAAAAAACAGCCGTCGCTTTTAGTTTAATGGCATGGATGGGGTCGGCCTGGGCTGCCCCAGAAACTTACGTCATTGATGGCAAGCACACTTTCCCAAGGTTTTCATACAGCCATTTCGGCTATTCCACGCAATTGAGTCGGTTTGATAAAACCAGCGGCACCATTGTATTGGATGTGGCGGCCAAGCAAGGTTCGGCTAACGTTATTATCGATACTACCTCGGTGAACACCGGTTTGGCTTTATTTAATGAGCACATACAAAAAGAAGAATTTTTTGATACGGGCAAATTTCCCACGGCCACATTTGTGTCCAGCCAGTTTAATTTTGAGGGCGACGCACTCAAATCCATAGATGGTAAGCTAACCATTAAAGGCATTAGCAAAGACTTAAGCTTGAGCATTAGCTCATTTTTATGCATGCCNCATCCCATGGCCAAAAAAGAGGCTTGCGGTGTCAATGCCAGCNCAGTGGTTAAACGCAGCGATTTCAATATGGGCAAGCACGTTCCCTACGTGAGTGATGAAGTGAGAATTGATATACCAGTTGAAGCCATCAAACAATGAATACCCATCATGGAGATGAAAAATGAACCCTGAAATTGCTCAAAAAAGCCCGTATGCCGTTGCCGTGGAAAGTGGCAAAACCTATTACTGGTGCTCTTGCGGTAAAAGCAAAAGCCAACCGTTTTGCGATGGCGCGCATCAAGGCGGCCCATTCTCGCCCGTGGCATTTAACGCGACGGAAAATAAAACGGTGTATTTCTGTGGCTGCAAAGTCAGCGCCAACGCGCCTTTTTGCGATGGCGCACACAGCAAGCTCTAAGACTCACTAGAAGGCTTAGCCACAAAAAAGGGTCGCTCAATGCGGCCCTTTTTGCTTTAACAAATCAAGGGCTATAAATGCCGGGCATAAAAAAAGCCCACATCACTGTGAGCTCATTTTTACTGGACTTTATAAAACTGTCCTTGGTGCCGGCGAAGAGACTCGAACTCTTACGACCTAAGTCACAACCACCTCAAGGTTGCGTGTCTACCAATTCCACCACGTCGGCCTAATGTCGACATTATAGCGTATTTCAATGGTGGCGCCTCTAACGCTATTTTTCTATGCATTTTAAGCAATAATTAATTGGCTTTTTAGACGCAAAAGCCATGCCATTGATTGNCNATGTTAGGGGCTTAGAGCTTGACGATTACCGTGCTCTTTTTACTCAATGCCTTGAGTAATAATTGATAGGTGTCCAGGTCAAACTGATAGGAAAACTTCGATTGCAAGGCCTCTTGCAATTGCACCTCGTCGTCAACGGTGGCAAGGTGGCACCAATGTTCAAACACATGCAAATCGGTCTTCTGGGTGATGGGGTTGTGTTCTTTAATGCCGATTTTGCCAGCAAATCCCCAGCTTTTTATCTTGAGCGACAGCAGTGCTTGTTGCAGCCTTAAATAATGCAATTGGCTGGATTCTTTGCCACAGCATACGCCTTTGCAACGTTTAATTTGCGACCTAAAGCACGGGCCTTTTCCTGATTCCAGCCCAAGCGTTTTGAGACAAAGTGCCTGCTCTTCGGCAATGTGGCTCAGTGCCACAACAGCTTGTTTTTTTGAGCGAAAGGTGCCAAATAAACTACCGATGTTTTCTGGGGTGATTTCATCCTCACGCACCAAGTCTAACAGCGGCATGGCATCGGGATTGTTAGCTANGCGCCAAGCGCATAACTGNCTNTCNCGTCTAAGCTGACGGTTATGAATGGGTTGNCGTTCTTTGACTAATTTTGACTCCAGTAAAAGGGCGCCAAACTCGCCCGCNGTGATCTGCCAATCTATGCGTTTGATTTCCTGACTGATGCGCATTTCTTTAGTCGAGCGGTGATCGCTGCTGAAATGCGACATGACCCGCGCCCTTAAATTAATNCTCTTGCCTATGTANAGGGGTAGGTTGTTTTCACCATAAAAAAAGTAAACACCGGATGTTTCTGGAATGTCGTCTAAGGCTTCTTCGTCCAAGCCTGAAGGCAGGCTGGTTTTTTTGGAGAGGTCAGACACGGCCTCCTGCAGTGCGTTTAGGCCTAGATCCTGTTTAGCCAGGGCTATGAATTGCGCCATGACTTCCACGTCGCCCATGGCCCGATGACGTTGCGTGCAAGTAAACCGGTATCGCTCTATGAGGGCGCTCAGGCTGTGGCTTTTATGCTCAGGGTAGAGTTTGCGTGACAACTTAACCGTGCACAGCACGCGTTGTTTGAAAGTAATGCCTATGCGTTTAAATTCCGCTTTTAAAAAGCCGTGATCAAACCGCACGTTGTGCGCACACATGACGGCCCCGTCTAGGTGGTCTAATAATTCACCTGCAACCTTAGCAAAGGTTGGCGCCGCAGCGACCATCTCATTGCTGATACCGGTTAAGGATTGGATGAAATCTGGAATCTTGATTTCTGGGTTGACTAAGGTTTGCCAGCGGGCCACCTCGATGCCATCCTGAAAACGAATTAAGGCTATCTCGGTAATTCTGTCCCTAAGTGGGGTAGCGCCGGTGGTCTCTAAATCGAGTAATACGTAATTGGCTAACATTAAATAAGGCTGGCCTTAATTGTTTCTGCCAGCCGCGAGGACGACATAAACGCGCTCTCAATGCGGCCGCTGATGCACCAATCACCGCAACAAGCCAGCTTTGCGGCATGGTCAACATAACTCAGTTCGGTTTTTTGTTTGTCGGCATTCGCGTATTTCCATTTTTTGAGTTTTATGTAAGTGGCGTCGCCTAATTTTTCCCCCATTACGCCTTCAAGCTCACTTAGCAATTCAGCGATGATCTGCGCTTCAGGTCTAGCAAAATTGTCCCTAGCCCAAGCATTTTGACTCATCGCCACCAGTGTATAAGGCTTGGCCCTATTTGGTTTTGCACTGTTGACGGACACCCAACTTAAAATGGATTGACTGATAAAAGCCGCATCCCAAGCGCTATGCCTAGCGCTGTCATAGCCCAGCATAAGGGTAAAGCAGGGTTCCATTTGCACGCTTTGCAATGCTTTTTTTTGCTGGTAGGAGTCGGGCAAAATCACCTTGGCCTGCTCAGCGGGCAAGGTGGACACAACCCAATCGAATTCAGCAAATTGGCCATCGGCCGTTTCCAATAGCCATTTTGTACGGTGCGGCTTAATGCCAGTAATCAGCTGATTAAATCGCACGTCTAAGCCCTCAGCCAAATGCTGCGCTATGGCATTCATGCTTGGTATGCCCACGTAGTGCGGAAACGCATCGTCCCAAGTGCGCTGGCTCAGCATGCTTCTGTGCTCAATCTCCACAAAGCGCGCAGGCCAACTTGCCACGACGTTTGCATCCATTAGACGGGCCACCCAGTCTTTAAAGAGGGGGTCTTTAGCCGTAAAATACTGCGCCCCATGATCAAATTCGAAGCCATTGCAGCGGTGGGTGGCCATCCTGCCACCAAGTTTGTCGGATTTTTCGAATAGCACTATTTCAGCGTTGGCCTGTAACAGCTTGGCTAAATTAAGGCCGGCTAGGCCTGCCCCTAGGATGGCAATCTTTGTTTGGTGTGGATGCATTAAACCTGAAATCAGAAAACGACCAAGCTTGGAGGATAGGTGTTAAAAATAGTGCCAGCGGTTGGCGAATATTCTCAGCGTCGACATCAATATAGCCAGTCGGCCATGGCTAAATTGGGCATTACATTTAGTCACAATTTATGTTATTTTAAGCTTTGTTTTGTTTTGCCGTAGTTGAAAATACACTAATGGAGTGCATTATGGATGACTTAAAAGACAGCGCAATTAAGACCTATCATGGGGGTTGCCCGCATGATTGCCCAGACACCTGTTCCATGGTGTATCACGTTAAAGACGAAAAGCTTATCGCTGTTAAAGGCAANGCCGATCATCCTATGACGCGCGGCGGGCTTTGCGTCAAATTAAACGATTANGAAAAACGCCACTACCATCCGGATCGCCTTTTGTACCCGATGAAGCGGGTTGGACCTAAAGGCACAAAACAATTTGAGCGCATTTCATGGGATGAAGCGCTCGATACCATCGTCGATAAATGGCAGGCGATTATCAAAGAGCATGGCCCTCAAGCCATCATGCCTAATAGCTATTTAGGGAATCAGGGCTTGGTGCACGGCTTAAATGGGGGCGATGCCTTCTTTGCCAGACTAGGCGCAACCGTTACGGAAAGAACGTTTTGTGGCGAAGGATCATGCACGGCCTGGCTGCTGACCGTAGGTCCAACGGCCGGGGTAGATCCTGAAAGCTTTATACACTCAAAATTCATCATTATCTGGGCGTGCAATTCCGTCAGTACCAATCTCCATCATTGGCACATCATTAAGGAAGCGCAAAAGAATGGCGCTAAGGTGGTGGTAATTGATGCCTATGCTTCCAAAACAGCCAAAGAAGCCGATTGGCACGTCTGCCCCAAACCCGGCACGGATGGCGCTTTGGCCATGGCCATGATGAATGTGATCATAGGCGAAGGCTTAGTGGACCAAGACTACGTCGATAATTACACCGTTGGCTATGCTGAATTGGCAGAAAAAGCACTGACAAGAACACCCGAGTGGGCGGAGGCCATCACCGGCATCCCCGCAGAGGATATTCGCAAGTTAGCAAGAGAGTATGCAACAACGCAACCGTCAGCNATAAGAATAGGCGTGGCTTTAGANAAAAGTTGGGGAGGCGGCCAAGCNATACGCGCGGTNACCAGCCTTCCGGCTTTGACCGGCGCATGGCGCCATGTGGGTGGCGGCATACTTCAGTTTCCAGTATGGGAACACCCTTACAAATTTGATGTGATTTGCCGCCCTGATTTAATTCCTAAAGGCACCCAAGTCGTTAACAACCTGCAGCTTGGCCGGGTGTTAACTGGCGAACAAAAGTTGGCGGTGCCGATTAAATCCATGATGTGTTGGAACACCAATCCGGTGACGCAGGCGACCGAATCAGAAAAAATATTAGAGGGCTTGAGCCGTGAAGATTTGTTTATGGTCTCGGCTGAGCATTTTATTTCCGATACGGCAGCCTACGCGGATATCTTGCTGCCAGCATCGATGGGCGCAGAGCAAGAGGACATCATTTTGTCATGGGGCCATTTGTACCTGACTTACAACACCAAATGCATAGAATCGCCAGGCGAAGCCATTCCTAACAATGAAATTTTTAGACGATTAGCCAAACGCTTAGGTTTTGAAGAAGAAAATTTCAAATGGAACGACACCGAATGCTTGGAGCATTATGTGGATTGGAGCTCACCTGCTTGCGGTGGCATCAATTTAGACTACCTAAAAAAACACGGGTACTATAGATTAAACGTCGGCACAAAAGACAACCGTGCGCCTCATAAAGAAGGCAACTTCCCAACCCCATCGGGTAAATGCGAGTTTAGAGTGGTCGGCGCGAAAAACTTTGTGGCGGGGCCATTTAGGCAAATGTACGAAGACTTCCAACCCGGTGAAGACATACCGGAGTTGCCTGATTACGTGGCATCCAAGGAAACGGCATTAGCCAACCCAGAGCTTGCCAAGAAATACCCTTTAAATATCCTTGCGCCCAAGAGCCATGGCTTTATTAATTCGTCCTATGCTAACTTTGAAAGCAAAATTAAAGGCCAAGGCGAGCAGTTTGTGATGATCCATCCGGCCGACGCGATGGACAGAGGTCTGGTTGATGGTGAACGTGCTAAAGTCTTTAATGACCGAGGCAGTTTCGAGGCGGTGGCAAAGGTCACAACCGATGTCAACAAGGGCATAGTGGTGACGACGCTAGGGTATTGGCGGCAGCTAAACAACGGGGTGGTGAATTCGGTGAGTTCGAATGCATTTGGTGACATGGGGCATTCCCCTACTTCACACGATTGCCTAGTAGAGGTGATGGCTTGCTAATTAATCCTATAGTTGATTAGTGCAGTAAATTTACTTTTAATAGCGTATATTTAACACAGCAATCCTGCTTTTTATAAAGGAAACACAATGAACAAATTACTTCTAGCAGCACTTATTTTGAGTTTGTCGGCACTTGGCTACTTAGGATTCAAGCAATACGAGGACGACGATTACGGCTCTAGACCGGCTATTGCCGACTCAGCGAATCATAACAATCAAATGAACGAGTGCGTTAAATTGGCTTTAGAAAAACACCCTGGCGCCATCCTTGAAACGGAAGTTGAAATGGAAGAAGGTCAACTTATTACCGATGTAGACATTCAAGGTGACGACGGTAAAAAGTGGGAAGTGGAATGCGTGTTAGCCAGCAAAGAATTAATTGAAGACAAGCTAGAAAACTAAACCTTAGTTAATCATTTGCAAATGAACCAAAAAAGGGGAGCCATGGCTCCCCTTTTTTTATCAATCGACTATTTCTATACGCCTACAAAATTTTATTTTTTTAGACCGCTGTTTGGTTGATTGGCCGGTAAGTTAGGCACTTGACTGCAACTTGCCAATTCGTCGCCGCTTGCAACATCGGCGGCAATGGTTTCTGTTAACGCGTTATCGGCTTTTAGTTTTGTGATTAAATCGCCCATGGCCGCACGATAACTCTCGGTAATATTCTCCAGCCGGCTAAAGAAAAAACTGCCTTGCACTTTACTCTCACCCGCATACTTGTTGATGNATTTGCCTTTGCCATCATAAACATGAGCCAACATCGTGCCGTAATAAACGCCTACTTGAGGATTAAAAAATAAACTTGGGCGCAACCAAACGAGGCTTTTACTTTTTTGCACACCTTGGCAAATTGCTACAGCACCGAATGCATCTTGCAACATGCTTTCTGCAATGGGCTCTACGGTTGTGCCTTGGTATACCCATTCTCCAGGCCCCCATGGAAACTGCAACAAAATAGGGTGGCTGTATTCATCGGGACTGATGTAGACCTTCATATTGCTTATAGTCGCGGCGTGAGTGTTGCTCGCTAGGCTAAGCAAACAGGCGCTAAAAATTACGGTAATAATTTGTCTGAATAATCCGATTGAATTCATCAATGTTAACTCCAGTCTATGCAATACTTATAACTATAATACTTTTACTTTGTTAGGATAAAGCCCTTTGGCTGAAGTTCAGCTATCACATTAAATATTTGATAATGACAAAATAAAGGCAGGCATGCGCTAGCAAATCAATTAGACGGGATGCTTGAACATACAAGCGTTTTGTTAATCAAAGCCAGCAGTGATAATTTTTGAAAGGATATTGATGATGCAATTCAGTGGTCATTCCAAATGCTTTTTAATGATGAGTTTTGCTTTGTTGGTATTGGCAGGGGGCGCCACACCGCCC
>B570J29644_1000039_pt1 | contig 13351 bp, 8 predicted proteins | sample LakMenE07Oct09ns_FD_29644 | JGI IMG/M metagenome (IMG submission 29644) | reverse complement strand
CCCTGTTTCGCAGTGGCATCAAGTTGTTGCTTGAGCGGCAAGTTGGGTTTGAAGTGGTGGGTGAAGCCGGCAATGCTTTAGATGGCATCAAACGCGCTAAAAAACTGCGACCGGACGTCATCCTATTGGATTTACACATGCCGACCACCAGTGGCTTGCAAGCCCTTGCGGCTTTGCGCGAGGAAGTCCCGCAGGCACAAATAATGATGCTGACGGTATCAGAAGACGCCGAGGATTTGCTCGAGGCCTTGCGTGCGGGTGCTCGAGGCTATTTGTTAAAAAACATAGAAACCGATTTTTTACTGGAGGCAATACGCCGTGCGGCCAACAATGAATCGGTGATGTCGCCATTGATGGCTAACAAGCTGGCCGATGCCATCCGTCATCCGGTAAAAGCCCATGCCCCAGTCGAGAGCGGCCTAGACAAATTATCACCGCGTGAGCGGGAAGTGATTGCCATGTTGGCGCGTGGCGCCACCAATAAAGAAATTGCGCGCAAGCTGGATCTGGTGGAGTCCACCGTTAAAATTCATGTGCAGGGCATACTGCGAAAACTCAATTTATCCAGCCGTGTCCAAGCCGCCGTGTTTGCTGTTGAGCATCATTTGACGCCCGCGCAGCAGTCATTTCACAGCCTGACCAGCCCCACCCAAAAGAACTAGTCAATAAAAGTTGACTAGTTCTTTTGCTTCATTTGACCACTACTTTTGATTAACGCCGATTTGATGTAAGTCAATCTGGCCAATAAACCCTCTCGTAGAATCGTTGTGTAATTGATTGGCAAATCGTTTGCTGATTAAGCAATAAAAGATACAGGAGGCGTAGATGGCTACACAACAGTATAAAGCATGGTCCGTCGTAGGGATGAGCACACTCTCTTTTACCGTGTGTTTCATGATCTGGATGATGTTTGCCGTGATTGGCATTCCCATCAAAGCCATGTTGAGCCTAAACGAAACACAGTTTGGTATTTTAATCGCAACGCCGGTACTGACTGGCTCCCTGATACGGTTGCCCTTAGGCATGTGGACAGACAAGTTCGGTGGGCGAGTGGTGTTCTTTAGCTTGATGCTATCGACCGTGCTGCCCATTTATTTGATTTCCATGTGCACCGAATATTGGCAGTTTCTTGTCACGGGCCTATTTGTTGGGGTGGCCGGCGGTTCCTTTACCGTAGGCATTGCCTATTGCGCGCGCTGGTTTCCAAAAAACCGACAAGGTTTGGCCATGGGTATTTTTGGCGCGGGTAATACCGGGGCCGCTGTCACCAAACTGGTTGCCCCGCTGATTGTTGTTGCTTATGGCTGGACCATGGTGCCCCAAGTTTATGCGATTTTGATGATGTTGACGGCCCTGCTATTTTGGTTTTTCACCTACTCAGACCCTGCCCATAAGAACAGCACCACGGTCAGCATGCGTGAGCAGTTGACGGTGCTAAAAGACCCTAAAGTGTGGAAATACAGCCAGTATTACTCGATAGTGTTTGGCGGTTACGTTGCATTAGCCCTGTGGATGACCAAGTACTACATCACCGAGTACGATTTTGATCTAAAGACCGCCGCTTTGATGGCCGCCGCGTTTAGCATTCCTGGTGGCGTGTTGCGCGCTGTGGGTGGGTATTTCTCCGATAAATTTGGCGCACACACCATTACTTGGTGGGTGTTGTGGGTATCCTTGGTCTGTTTGTTCTTTCTTTCTTACCCACAAACCGATATTTCTATCATTACCATCAGTGGCCCACAGACCTTTCATGTTGGCCTCAATGCCACGCTNTTCACCGTCATTATGTTCACCATGGGTATTGCTTTTGCCATAGGTAAAGCCTCGGTATTTAAGTACATNTCCGATGATTACCCACANAACATAGGCGTGGTTTCTGGNGTGGTGGGATTGGCCGGCGGCATGGGTGGTTTTTTAATGCCCATTATGTTTGGCGCCTTGGTGGATTTAACCGGCGTGCGTTCGTCGGCTTTTATGTTGATGTTCGGCATTGTNTGGGTNTCGNTAATTTGGATGTATTGGACAGAAGTGCGCCCAGTAAAAATTGGCAGGCACCATGAACGTCAAGCAAAAAATAAAGCGGTAATCATTTAGGGAGAACGGGATGGCAACGAACATTGAATCTTGGAACGTAGAAGACAAGGACTTTTGGGAAGCCATAGGAAAAAAATTAGCTTACCGTAATTTGTGGATTTCGGTGCCCGCCTTACTTTGCGGTTTTGCCGTCTGGTTAATGTGGGGCATCATTGCCGTGCAAATGAGCAACCTGGGCTTCCCTTTTAGTAAGGATGAGTTGTTCACTTTGACGGCAATTTCTGGGTTGGCTGGGGCCACCATGCGGATTCCTGCCTCGTTCCTGATTAGGTTGGCCGGTGGCCGAAATACCATTTTCCTGACAACCGCCATGTTGCTCAGTCCGGCCATTGGCACCGGTATCGTTTTGCAGCATCCAGAGTGGCCACTTTGGTCATTTCAGTTGATGGCGCTTTGGTCTGGCGTGGGCGGCGGTAATTTTGCCAGCTCCATGAGCAATATCAGCACCTTCTTTCCCAAGCGTTTGCAAGGCACGGCCTTAGGGTTAAATGCCGGCCTAGGCAATTTTGGCGTGACCACCATGCAAATTCTGATTCCCTTGGTGATGACGGTCGGGGTGTTTGGTGCCCTAGGTGGAACTGCCACGGTGTTGGTTAAAGACAGCGGCTGGATTCTGGGCAAAATCGTGGCGGGCACCCCTACCTATATTCAAAATGCCGGCTTCGTCTGGTTGTTGCTGTTGGTGCCATTAGCCTTAGTGAGCTTTTTTGGCATGAACAACCTGTTGCCTATATCGGCCGATGCACGCAGCACCTTTACTGCGTTTATAAAAATAATCTGGCTGTATACGCTGGCTTTCTTGCCGGCCATGGTTGGTTTATACCTGTATTTGCCAGCGCCCACCGGTTTAGGTGTGCTGAATATGTGGTTAGCCATGCCATTGATTATTGCCAGTACCTTGCTNGTGATGAAGCTGGCTGCCTTCGGTAGCATGAAAGACAACATCGCCAAGCAGTTTGCTATTTTTAATAACAAACACACTTGGTCGATGACGGCTTTGTATTTGGTGACCTTTGGTTCCTTCATCGGTTTTTCCATGGCCTTACCTTTATCCATCACGGTTATTTTTGGCGATCAACATGTGTTGGATGCCGCCACCGGCATCTGGACGCACGTTAAAAACCCCAATGCGCCCTCTGCATTAACCTACGCTTGGATAGGCCCGTTTGTTGGGGCGCTTATCCGCCCAGTAGGCGGCTGGCTGTCGGACAAGGTGGGCGGTTCCATTGTGACCCAAGTGATTTCAGCGGTGATGGTGTTGGCCTCCATCTATGCCGGCCACATCATGATGCAAGCCTACCATTCGGTGACGCCAGAGATCTATTTCACGCCGTTTTTACTGACCTTTGTTGTGCTGTTTGCGGCGACCGGTATGGGCAATGGCTCTACCTTTAGAACCGTGGGCGTGATCTTTGATCGCGTGCAAGCCGGCCCAGTACTAGGTTGGACTTCAGCGGTGGCGGCCTACGGCTCATTCATCGCCCCTGAAGTGATTAAAGGCCAAATCAAAGCAGGCACCCCAGAAATGGCCATGTACGGTTTTGCCGTGTTTTACGCCCTGTGTTTGCTATTGAACTGGTGGTTCTATTTACGCGCGGGCGCAGAAATAAAAAATCCCTAAGTGTGCTGAGGTGGCAGGCCAGCATGGCCTGCTTATGAATGATTAAGGCCGCATGGCGGCAGCATGGAGAGAAGCATGAGTCACTTTTTAGACAGATTGAAATTTTTTGACAAAGTCAAAGCCACTTTTTCGAACGCGCATGGCATCGTCACCAACGANGANCGCCAGTGGGAAGACGCCTATCGCCACCGTTGGCAGCATGACAAGGTGGTGCGATCAACGCACGGCGTCAATTGTACCGGGGGCTGTTCCTGGAAAATTTTTGTTAAAAATGGCTTGGTGTCGTTTGAGATGCAGCAAACCGATTACCCGCGCACGCGGGACGATTTGCCCGACCATGAACCGCGGGGTTGCCAGCGCGGTGCCTCCTTTTCTTGGTATTTGTATAGCCCACATCGGATAAAACACCCATTGATTCGTGGTCGATTATTGGACCTGTACCGTATAGAGCGCATGAGTGGTAAAGACCCAGTGGAGGCTTGGGCAGCGATTCAAGCCGATCAAGCTAAGCGTCAATCCTACACTGCGGTGCGTGGTTTGGGTGGCTTTGTGCGGACTTCGTGGGACGAAGTGAATGAGATCATCGCGGCGGCCAATGTCTACACCATTAAAAAATGGGGTCCGGACCGTATTTTTGGTTTTTCCCCTATCCCTGCGATGTCCATGATTTCTTACGCCGCAGGCTCCCGATTCCTTTCCCTCATCGGTGCGGCCTGCGGATCCTTTTACGACTGGTATTGCGATTTGCCTGCGGCCAGCCCACAAACNTGGGGTGAGCAAACCGACGTGCCGGAAGCGGCCGATTGGTATAACTCGACCTACATCATTATNACCGGGGCTAACTTACCCATGACCCGCACGCCCGATGCCCATTTTGCATCGGAAGTGCGTTATAAAGGCGCAAAAATTGTTGCCATGGCGCCGGATTATGCCGAGTTCTGTAAGTTCTCTGATTTATGGATGCCGATCAAACAGGGCACCGATTCTGCCGCCTTCTTGGCCATGGGCCACGTGGCATTGAAAGAGTTTTACATCCAAGCGCAAGATGCGTATTTCCAAGAATACGCCCGTAAATACACCGACTTGCCCATGCAGGTAATGTTGCGTCAACAAGGCGATGGTTATGTGTCCGATCGTTTTTTACGCGCATCGGATTTTGATGGTGCACTGGGTGAANGCAACAACCCAGAATGGAAAACCACCGTATTTGATCGCAAGTCCTGTGCCTTTGTCGCACCCAATGGCAGCATAGGCTTCCGCTGGGGCGAAGAAGGCAAGTGGAATTTATTGGAAAAGGCCGCCAGCCATGATATTGCGGCCGAACTGTCTTGCATAGACGATAGGGACGATGTGGTTGCCGTGGGCTTNCCGCATTTTGCCGAAGGCGAGGCGGCACTGCTTTACCGCAACATTCCAGTACGAAAAGTGAAATTGGCCAATGGCGATGAGGTGTTGGTGGCCACGGTGTTTGATTTACAGGTCGCTCAATATGGCATAGACCGTGGCTTAGGTGGCGACAATGTCGCTAGCAGTTATGCCGATGCCAATGTGGCTTACACGCCAGCTTGGGCAGAAAAAGTCACAGGCGTGAAAGCGGCGGACATTGAGCGGACTGGCCGTGAGTTTGCCTATAACGCCTCTAAAACCAAGGGTAAATCCATGGTGATTATGGGCGCGGCGATTAACCATTGGTACCACAACGATTTATCCTACCGTGCCATCATGAACTTGTTGCACATGTGTGGTTGTGTCGGTCAAACCGGCGGCGGTTGGGCGCATTACGTGGGTCAAGAAAAACTCAGGCCACAAGCCGGTTGGGCGCCCATTGCCTTTGCTTTGGATTGGATGCGGCCACCGCGTCATGCCAATTCCACTTCCTATTGGTATTTCCATACCGATCAATGGCGTTATGAAACGCTCAATGCGGACAGTTTATTATCCCCTGCAGGTAAGGGCAAAAACAAGGGCAATTCGATCGCCGACTACAACGTGAAAGCCGCGCGCATGGGTTGGTTGCCTTCTATGCCAAACTTTAACCGCAACCCGATAGAGTTGGCCGAGGAAGCCAAACAAAATGGCGCGACCGATGAGGCGTCGGTGGCTCAATACATTGCCGAGCAATTGAAGTCTGGCAAACTGGATGTGGCTTACGCTGACCCAGACAATCCGGTCAATTGGCCACGCAACCTGTTTGTTTGGCGGGCGAATCTGATAGGCTCCTCGGCCAAAGGTCACGAGTATTTCCTTAAGCATTTATTGGGTGCGCAAAACGGCGTATTGCAGGAGTCAGGGGCTGGACGTGCTAATAAAGAAGTGCAATGGCATGAGGATGCGCCCATAGGAAAATTGGATTTGATGGTGGACATCAACTTCCGTCTAAATTCTACCGGCGCCTATTCGGACATTATTTTGCCTACCGCGACTTGGTATGAAAAAAATGATTTGAATACCACAGACATGCATCCTTTCATACACCCATTGTCCGAAGCGGTGTCGCCCGGTTGGGAATCCAAATCCGATTGGCAGATTTTCAAAACGCTGGCCAAAACCTTTTCACCCTTGGCTGAGAAGCATTTAGGCACCAAGCAAGAGGTGGTGGCCTTACCTATGCAACATGATTCAGCGGCGGAATTGGCGCAACCTTTTGGCGAGGTGAAGAACTGGAAAGAGGGCGATTGTGAACCCATTCCAGGCAAAACCATGGCGATCATCAAAGTGGTGGAACGCGCCTACGGTGACACCTACCGCAAATTCATCGCCTTGGGGCCATTGATGACCAAGCTGGGCAATAACATCAAGGGCATAGATTGGAACACCGATCAAGAGTATGCAGAACTTAAAAAACATAACTCTACGGTCACCGAGCCAGGCATTTCCTTCGGCATGCCGTCGCTGAGCGAAGACATCGAGGTGTGCGATTCTGTGATGCGATTGGCACCGGAAACCAACGGTGAAGTGGCGCATAAATCTTGGACGGCCTTGTCGAAAAAAACCGGCATAGACCACCACCATTTATACGCGGGTCGGCACGAAGATAAATTCACCTTCAAAGACATACAAGCGCAACCGCGCAAAATCATTACTGCGCCTACATGGTCTGGTATTGAATCAGAGCATGTGTCATACACGGCAGGCTACACCAATATTCATGAACACATACCGTTCCGTACACTGACCGGTAGGGCGCATTTCTACCAAGACCACGAGTGGATGTTGGATTTCGGTGAAGGTTTTTGTACCTTTAAACCCATGGTCGATTTAGGCGAATTAAATGCTTTGCCTAACAGCGTCACTAGCAAGCCACATTTGACCTTGAACTGGATTACACCGCATTCCAAATGGGGTATTCATTCATCCTACCAAGACAATTTACGCATGTTGACCTTGTTCCGCGGTGGCCCGTATGTGTGGATTGCTGAAGACGATGCTAAATCGATAGGCATACAGGACAACGATTGGGTGGAAGCGGTCAATCATAACGGCGCGACGGTGGCACGGGCGGTGGTTTCACAACGCGTACCACGTGGCATGGCCATGATGTACCACGCGCAGGAAAAAAATGTCAACGTGCCAGGTTCGCCCACCACCGGCAAGCGCGGCGGTATTTTGAATTCCGTGACGCGGGTCATCATGAAGCCTACCAATATGATAGGCGGTTACGCGCAGCTCTCTTATGGCTTTAATTATTACGGTACGGTGGGTTGCCAACGCGACACCATGGTGGCCTTGCATAAGGTGGCCGATAAAGACGTTGATTGGTTAGAGCGGCCACTCACTGACGAGCGTGAAGCTCAACTTAACCCCGTCGGCATCAGCGCCAAGTAAAAGGACATCAGGAGATCATTATGAAAGTACGTGCACAATTCGCCTTTGTCTTTAATTTAGATAAATGCATAGGCTGTCACACCTGTTCGGTGACATGCAAAAACGTCTGGACCAACCGCAAGGGCGTGGAATATGCCTGGTTTAACAATGTGGAATCTAAGCCTGGTGTGGGTTACCCCAAACAATGGGAAAACCAAGAGCTTTGGCAGGGCGGTTGGGAGCTTAAAAATGGCAAGCTGGAATTAAAGTCCGGTAGCCGTGGCAATAAATTGCTTAATATTTTTGCCAACCCAGACATGCCAGAGATAGACGACTACTACGAGCCATTTACATACAATTACGCCCATTTGCAAAATGCACCTTTATCCGAGGCAACGCCAACAGCAAGGCCAATTTCGCAAATTACCGGTAAATCCATGGAAAAAATCACCTGGGGCCCGAACTGGGAAGACGATCTGGCCGGTGAATTTCACAAGCGCAGCAAAGACAAGAACATGGATAACATACAGAAAGAGATGTACGGCCAGTTCGAACACACCTTTCATATGTATTTACCGCGCATTTGCAACCATTGCTTGAATGCCGCTTGCGTAGCGGCTTGCCCCTCTGGCTCGATTTACAAGCGCGAAGAAGATGGCATTGTCCTAGTCGATCAAGATAAATGCCGCGGCTGGCGCATGTGCGTGAGCTCCTGTCCGTATAAAAAAGTATTCTACAACTGGGAATCCGGCAAAGCCGAGAAGTGCATAGGCTGTTACCCACGCGTGGAATCTGGCATGCCTACCGTCTGTTCGGAATCGTGTGTGGGCCGCATACGCTATAACGGCATCATGTTATACGATGCCGATCGCATTGAAGAATTGGCCAGCATGGAAGACACGCAAGATCTGTACGAAGCACAGCGCAGTATTTTCTTAGACCCGAATGATCCTGAGGTGATTAAAGCAGCAAGGCTAGAAGGCATCAATGAAGATTGGTTAACTGCCGCCCGCAATTCGCCCATCTGGAAAATGGCCATGGACTGGAAAATTGCTTTCCCCATCCACCCAGAATTCCGTACCTTGCCCATGGTCTGGTACGTACCACCACTCTCACCGGTGCAATCGCAAATTGATCAGGGCAACCTACCGGTAGGCCCGGACGGCGCCATTCCATTGGCAGGCTCCATGCGTTTGCCGGTGCAATATTTGGCCAATTTGCTCACGGCAGGTAAATCCGAACCCATAGAAAGTGCCTTAAATAAGCTCATTGCCATGCGCAGTTACCAACGCTCCATCCACGTGGAAGGTCAGGTGGATACGCGGGCAATCGATGCCGCCGGCATCACTGAAGAGCAAGCCAAAGAAATGTACCGTTACTTAGCCATTGCTAATTACGAAGACAGGTTTGTCATTCCGACTGGCCATACCGAAGAAACGCTGGACGATTCATTTGGCTTCCAAGGGCAAAATGGCTTTAACTTTGGTAATGACAGCTCACACGGCGTTTCAAAAATCACTTTATTTCCACGCCGTCGTAAAGACACGGTGGAGCCTAAAGCGTTGGCGCCCGCTAGCGACAATAACGGTTAATCCGCGAAGGAAAACAGCATGCAAATTTACAAATTGTTATCGGCTTTATTGGATTACCCCAACCAAGAATTGCTTGACCATCTGCCTGACTTGCTTGAATTTATCGAACAAAGTCCAGAAATCGACTCCGCAGAACGCGAGGCACTGCAGCACTTTATCAGTCGCGTGCAAGGTCAGTCCTTGATAGATTTGCAGGCGGATTACGTGCAAACCTTTGACATGACGGCGGAGCATAGCCTGCACCTAACCCACCATCTGTTTGGCGACGATAAAAATCGTGGCCCGGCTTTAATCGATTTGGGGGAGTTGTATAGGGATTACGGCGTGGAAGTGGTGGGCAATGAATTGCCCGACTACTTGCCATTGGTACTTGAGTTTGCCGCCTATATGGACGACAACGAGTCGACGGTATTTTTATCCGATGCAAAGAAAGTGCTGGGCGTGTTGACGGAAAACCTACAAAAAGCCGCTAGCCCTTACGCGGCATTGCTGTCGATTATTGATAACCGTGCCACCTTAACAAAATTAGCCGCTTAAGCGAACGGCCTTACAGGAGAGCATCATGAATTTACACAATTTTCTTTATGGCGTGTACCCCTACATTGCCCTCAGTGTTTTTTTACTGGGCAGTTTGCAACGCTTTGACCGTGAGCAATACACCTGGAAGAGCGATTCCAGTCAGTTGCTGTCCAAAGCCAACATGCGCTTGGGTAGCAATCTATTTCACGTGGGCATCTTGGCCATTTTTGGCGGTCACGCGGTCGGCTTGTTGACGCCGCATGGCGTCTTTACTGGACTGGGCGTCAGCGACATGACCCACCAAATGGTGGCGATTTGGGCCGGGTCTATTTTTGGGACCATGTGTCTGCTGGGCGGTGCCATTTTATGGGCCCGCCGTATGTTTAATGCCCGTGTCTCAGCCGCCAGTCGCGGCTCGGATAAATTCATACTGACTTGGTTACTCATCACCTTGATGCTGGGTTTGTCCACCATTCCCGTCTCCATAGGGCATGCCAACCACGGCAATGCCAGCGTCATGATTGCCCTAGCCGAATGGGTGCAAAGCATCGTATATTTAAGGCCCAACCCAGCCCTGTTGAACGAGGTGGACACCGTATTCAAAATACATTTATTTTTCGGGATGACGGTGTTTCTAGTGTTCCCCTTCACCCGTATGGTGCATGTCTGGAGCGCCCCATTTGGCTACATCAATCGCCCGTACCAAATCGTTCGCAGTAAACGTAAATTATAGGAGGCGAGGAAAAATAATGAACCATACCATGCCCATGCGGCCCTTGTTGGCCCCTTGTATATTGGCCTGCTTGGCCAGTTTCGCCATGCCAGTGCTGGCGGACGAGGTCGTTAAGGTCGTGCCGGTGAATTTGCTGGAGGCCATACAACAAGGCATGCCCATGACCAACTTTAGATTGCGTTACGAATCGGTGAATCAAGTGGGTTTGACCGACCCGGCCCATGCATTTACCTTACGCAGCTTGATAGGATGGCAAACTGCGCCATGGCATGATTTTAGCCTGGCCGCTCAGATGATCGATGTGCATGAATTCAATCATGACTTTAACGATAGGGCGGACAATGTATCTGAACCCGGTAAAGCCAATAACCCGAACATCGTCGATCCAAGCTATACCGACATCAATCAGTTGTATGTGGATTGGACCGCCATAAAAAACACCAAGCTCAGACTAGGGCGACAACAATTAAACCTAGACAACGTACGCTTTATTGGAGACATTGGTTTTCGGCAAAACATGCAGGTGTTTGATGGCGTGTCTCTAGTGAATAAGAGCCTAGCAAACACGGAATTGTTTGCTGCCCATTTTGATAAAGTACGGCAAGTTAACACGGCGCGCCGTAGCGGCAACGTCGAGATCGTGAATGCTAAATACCGCATTTCAGCCACTGAGGCGGTGATAGGCTATGGCTACTTTATTGATGTGGCCAATTTGAGCCAAAATGGTCAGCCTTCCGAGGGTCCAACGGCGGCCAGTGCGGTGGTCAGTGCCGGTAATGGTCTGGGGGCAAGCCAGGATTTGACGCCGTCTGCCACCACCGACGCCAGCAGCAAGACCTTGGGTTTGCGTTTGGATGGCGCGCGTAAAGTGAGCGACCATTGGAAATTGCTGTACACCGCTGAATACGCCAAGCAGGACGATTACCGTGCTGGCAGTGCCTTAATTGATGCGCATTATTATAAATTGGGTGGCGGTGCCATGTACGACAGTTGGTCGATACGCTTGGATCAGGAAGTGTTATCCAGCAATGGTGGCCAATACGCTTTTCAAACGCCTTTAGGCACCAATCACTTATTTCAAGGCTGGGCCGATGTGTTTTTAGCGACGCCACGCCAAGGCATGCGAGACACTTTTGTTAGCCTAGCGGGTAGCATAGAAAAAGCCAAGTTGTACGCCGAATACCACGTGTATAAATCCGATAAAGCGTTCAATACCGTAGGCGGTCTTGGCGATAAATACGGCACCGAGTTTGACGCCAGTGTGAGCTACCCGTTTAGTCCAAAAATCAACGGTAAATTGGAGTACGCTAACTTCAATGAGTCGGACGTGTATGGCACGGATTTAACGGCAGCAGTGCGTAAAGGTGACAAGGAAATCGTTTGGGTAACCGCGATGTACGTGTTTTAAATTTTTCCATGCATAAACAGCCGCCCCATCCTAATCGATTGATGGACCGTTATGGTCGAGAAATCGATTATATCCGTCTATCCATTACCGACAGGTGCGATTTTCGCTGTGTGTATTGCATGGCTGAGGACATGACTTTTTTAGCGCGTGAAGAAGTTTTGTCCTTGGAGGAGTACGCCCGCTTGGTCAAGGTGTTTGTTGAATTAGGCGTGCGCAAAGTGCGCATCACTGGTGGCGAGCCGCTGATGCGAAAAAATGCCACGCAGTTATTTAAAGCGATAGGCCGTCTCCCCGGCTTGGAAGAATTGCTGATTACCACCAACGGCTCGCAGTTAGCGCAGCATGCCCGTGCGTTAAAGCAGGCTGGGGTTAAACGCATCAACATCAGTCTGGACAGCTTGCAGGCGACGCGTTTTCGACAAATTACCCGCGTCGGTGATTTAGCTAAAGTGTTGCGCGGTATCGCTGTCGCCAAGCAGGCTGGGTTTGAAAGCATTAAGCTGAATGCTTTACTCATGCGCGGCATCAATGACGAGGAAGCGCTGCCCTTAACCGCTTTTGCCATTGAGCAGGGCTTGGACATCGCGTTCATAGAAGAAATGCCGCTAGGGGCAGTGAGCCATGCCAGAAGCTCAAGTTATGTCAGTAACGATGAAACCCTGCAATTGCTGAGAGCGCGCTACGATTTAATCAACAGCACGGTCACTACCGCTGGACCGGCTAGGTATTGGCAGGTACCCAACAAAAAAACCAAGGTGGGTTTTATTTCCCCGCACAGCCACAATTTTTGCGAAGCATGCAACCGTCTCCGCGTCAGTTGCCAAGGCGAACTGCACCTGTGCTTGGGTCAGGAAAATAAAATCGACCTAAGGCCCTTATTAAGAGATTACCCGCACGACGACGGCCCGTTGAAACAAGCAATAATCAACAGCATGCAAGCCAAACCTAAAGGCCATGATTTTGATTTAAAGCGTGCCACACCGGCCGTGATACGCTTCATGTCGCATACCGGTGGTTGATGGTTAAACAGCAGCGGCTTTAATTGCACTTGCTCGCCAGAAGTGGTACTTGGCTAGTCCGCCGGCCACTATGGAGTAAGCTGCAGGGACCACCACCAGGGTCAGCAGGGTAGAGGAGATCATGCCGCCTATGATAGCAACCGACAAGGGTTTGTTGGTTTCAGAGCCTGCCCCTAGGCCTAATGCCGCTGGCAATAGCGCCAAGATGATGGTCAGCGAGGTCATCAGCACAGGACGTAAACGTATCGGGCACGCTTCCTTGAGGGCGTCATTCACATTGGCTCCTTTTGCCACCAGTTGATTGGTCAAATCCACCAGCAGAATGGAGTTTTTCGCCACCAAGCCTATCAGTAAAACCAAACCTATCATGGAGTATATATTAAGCGTATCGCCAGTAATGAGCAGGGCAATCAAGCCGCCTATGATGGCCAAAGGTTGAGCCAGCATGATAATAAAGGGCTGCACAAAGGAGTTGAATTGGCTGGCCAATACCATGTAAAGCAAGATGAAAGCCAAGGAGAAAACAAACTTCATGTTCTTCATGGTTTTGCCAAATTCCTC
>B570J29644_1000037_pt1 | contig 13675 bp, 13 predicted proteins | sample LakMenE07Oct09ns_FD_29644 | JGI IMG/M metagenome (IMG submission 29644) | reverse complement strand
TAAAATATTTTTAGATTGCGCAAATGGTGCTTCTTACAAGTCTGCACCAGCATTACTTAGAGAATTAGGAGCTGAAGTTGTGGCCATTGGAATTAATCCAGACGGATTTAATATTAATAAAAATTGTGGCTCAACGCATCCAGAGCTTATTCAACAGTCAGTAAAAACTCATAAAGCAGATATTGGTATAGCATTCGATGGTGATGCAGATAGAGTTATTATGTGCGATGAAAAAGGTGAAATTATTGATGGAGATCAAATTATTGCAATGATTGCAAAAAATTGGAAAAAGAAAAAAATTTTAAAGGGTGGTGTGGTTGGAACATTAATGACTAATTTAGGATTAGAGAATTATTTTAAAAATAATAATATTAAATTTTACAGAGCAGACGTGGGAGATAGATATGTTAAAGAAAAAATGAATAGTTTGAAATATAATTTAGGAGGAGAACAATCAGGCCATATCATTCTTGGAAATCTTGCAACTACAGGAGATGGATTATTAGTTGCTTTAGAAGTTTTAAATTCTTTAAAAAATAATGGTAAAGCGAGCAAAGTATTTTCAGTATTTAAAAAAGTTCCTCAAGTTTTAGAAAATATTAAAGTTAAAAATAAAAATATTGTTGAAAAAAAATCTCTTAAAATCAAAATTAATCAAATCGATAAAAGTTTAAAACAAGAAGGTAGATTGTTAGTTAGAAAATCAGGAACGGAAAATCTTGTTAGAATAATGGTTGAAAGCTCAGATAAGAAATTAATCAAAGATACTGTGAACGAAGTTAAAAAACTAATATTGAATTACGCTTAACATTGAAATTAAAGTCTAAACTATTAATTATTGCAGGCTCAGACTCTAGTGGAGGAGCTGGTATTCAAGCAGACATCAAAACAGCGACATCCCTTGGCGTTTATGCGATGACTGCAATAACAGCAATTACTTCCCAAAATACAACAGGGGTAAAATCAGTTGTTTCTGTTCCACCCAAAGAAATTTTTAATCAAATTTCATTTTCAGTTCAGGACATTAGGCCAAATTCTGTAAAAATTGGCATGTTACATAACGTAGGCGTGATCAAAGAAGTTATTAAAGCTATTAAAAAACATAAATTAAAAAATATCGTAATAGATCCTGTCATGGTTGCAAAAGGAGGTCATAGATTAATTGGCGGCAGTTCTATTAATTATTTAAGAAAAAAGTTATTACCTTTTGCATTATTAGTAACGCCAAATATTCCAGAAGCTGAAGCTTTAATAAAAAAAAAGATTAAGACACTAGATGATGTAATTAACGCTGGAAAAGAAATTTTAAAATTTGGGCCCAAGTTTGTTCTTATAAAAGGAGGGCATTCTAATAAATCATTTATTGAAGATGTATTAATCTCTAAAAATAATATTAAAATTTTTAAAAATAAGAAAATTAAAACTAAAAATACCCATGGTACGGGTTGTACTTTATCAAGCGCAATCGCTTCTTTTATTTCTAAAAATTACAATATGAACGAATCGTGCAGACGATCTATTCAATATGTACATAAAGCAATTTTACTAAATCCAAAATTTGGAAGAGGACATGGGCCAATTAATCATATGGCTTTATTAAATTAAATAATTTAGATCTTTATAGGGATCCAAAAAATATTTACTTATGACAAACGTTGTAGTTGTAGGCTCTCAGTGGGGCGATGAGGGCAAAGGAAAGATTGTGGACTGGCTTTCAGAGCAAGCCGATGTCGTTATTAGATTCCAAGGAGGCCATAATGCAGGTCACACATTGGTTATTAATGGAAAAGTTTTTAAACTAAAATTACTTCCATCAGGAATAGTTAGAGGCGATAAAATTTCAATTATTGGAAATGGAGTTGTTATTGATCCTTGGGCATTATTGGAAGAAATTGAAGAGATTAAAAAAAAAGGAGTTGATGTTAATGAAAATAATTTAATTATTTCTGATACAGCAACTTTAATTCTACCATTCCATAAGGAAATGGATGAAATCAGAGAAGATGCAGCAAAATCTAAAATTGGAACAACAAGAAGAGGAATAGGACCTGCATATGAAGATAAGATTGGTAGACGTTCTATTCGAGTTATGGATTTACGTTCTAAGACAAATTTAGAACAAAGACTTGAGGTTATTTTAGAACATCATAACGCAATAAGAAAAGGATTAAAAAAGAAGATATACAAATCAGATGAATTAATTGAGCAATTATTGAAAATTGCCCCACAAATACTAAAATTTTCTCAACCAGTTTGGAAAAAAATTGCTGAATATCAAAAATTAAATAAAAAAATATTATTTGAAGGTGCGCAGGGAATTTTACTTGATGTAGATCATGGAACTTATCCTTATGTTACTTCATCAAATACGGTTGCTGGTACAGCATCGGTTGGTACAGGATGTGGTCCAAAATCAATTGATTATGTTCTCGGAATTACTAAAGCCTATACAACAAGAGTAGGGGAAGGTCCTTTTCCAACAGAACTTAAAGATGCAACAGGAGAACTTATTGGTCAACGAGGTCATGAGTTTGGAACTGTCACTAACAGAAAAAGAAGATGTGGTTGGTTTGATGGTGTTCTTGTTAAACAATCAGCAACTATTTCAGGAATTACAGGGATCGCTCTAACTAAGCTAGATGTTCTTGATGCGTTAGATGAAATTAAATTTTGCGTTGGTTACAAATTACGCGGTAAAGAAATCGATTTTTTTCCAAGCGCTTCAGAGGATCAGTTTGCTGTAGAGCCTATTTATAAAACTTTTGAAGGTTGGAAGTCTGAGACTAAAGGAATAAGAAATTACAAAGAACTACCAGAGAAAGCAAAAATCTATATTGCAGCAATTGAAGACTTTATAGGTGTTAAGATTGGAAGTATTTCAACAAGTCCTGAAAGGGATGATACGATTTTTGTTGAAGACCCTTTTAATGCGTAATGAAAGGTTTCGTTTTAATATTCTCTAACATCGCTTTTTGAACTTTTTCAAAAGCTCTATTTTCAATTTGTCTTACTCTTTCTCTGCTAATTTTATATTTTTGACTAAGTTCTTCTAAAGTTTTGGGCTCATCAATAAGTTTTCTGTCGTATAAAATTTCTTTTTCTCTTTCATCTAGAACTTTTAAAGCTGTCTGTAATAAAGCATGTTTTTGATTTAATTCTTGGCGTTGTGAAATTAATAATTCTTGATCAGCATTTTCATCTACAATCCAATCCTGCCATTGACCACTTTGTTCTTCATCTGAAATTTTAGCATTTAAAGATTGTTCTTGTCCTGCCATACGCCTGTTCATTGAAATTACCTCGTCTTCATTCACATCTAGTCTATTTGCTATTTCTTTAACATGAGCGTCTGTCATATCTCCACTTTCGATAGCAAAAATTTGGTTTTTTAATTTTCTAAGATTAAAAAATAATTTTTTCTGTGCAGCTGTTGTTCCAATTTTAACTAAACTCCATGATCTTAAAATATATTCTTGGATAGAAGCTTTAATCCACCACATTGCATATGTGGCCAGTCGAAATCCTCTCTCTGGATCAAATTTTTTAACCGCTTGCATTAAACCAATGTTTCCCTCTGATATTAATTCTCCAACAGGCAGACCATAGCCTCTGTATCCCATAGCAATTTTTGCAACCAATCTTAAATGACTCGTAACTAAAGTGTGAGCTGACTCTCTATCTCCTTTTTCACGCCAATTTTTTGCAAGAATATATTCTTGCTCTGGTTCTAGCATTGGAAATTTTCTAATTTTTAATAAATAAGAATTTAAACTTCCCTCGGGCGAAAGTGTTGGGAGATTGGAATTTTTTTCAATTTTTTCCATTATAATTATGTGGGTATTATAACTTGTATAACAAGATATTAAAACTTAAGCTTTTTGATTGTTTTTAATAGATTTTCAAAATCTTTTGGTTTTTCACATTCAAATTCTATTTCTTTTTTTGTGGTTGGATGAATAAATCCAATTGATTTTGCATGCAAGGCTTGTCTTTTAAATCCTTCTAATAGTTCTTTAAATTCAGGATCAACATCTCTGATAAATTTATTTTGTTTTCCATAAATTTGATCACCAATAATAGGATTGCCGTGAGATGAAAGATGAACTCGAATTTGATGCGTTCTTCCCGTCTCTAATCTACATTCAAGAAAACTCATATCAGGAATTTTTTTACCTGAGAAAAATTCTATAGTTTTGTAATTTGTAACAGCATCTTTTCCTCTAGAAGTATTGATGCTCATTTTTTTTCTATTNAATTTACTTCTACCAATCATAGAAGAAATTTGTCCAGAACTTGGTTTCATTCTTCCATAAACAAGAACTTCATAAACTCTTTTAATAGTATGTTCTGCAAACTGTTTTGATAAAAAAATATGAGAGTTATCATTTTTTGCAACCACAAGCAGACCACTAGTTCCCTTATCAATTCTATGAACTATCCCCGGTCTTAATTCTCCACCAATGGTTGAAAGTTTATTTTTGCAATGAAACATAAGAGCATTTACTAAAGTGTTGTCAAAGTTTCCCGCACCAGGATGAACAACCATTTCAGGAGATTTGTTAACAATTAATAAATCGGCGTCTTCGTAACGAATATCCAGTTTAATATCTTTTGCTGAAATATTAACTTCCTTAGGTTCTGGGATTGTAACTTCTATTATATCTGAAAATCTTATTTTAATTGAAGGTTGGGTTATTTGAATTTTATTAATTTTAACAAAACCTTCATTAATAATATTTTTAATTCTTGTTCTGCTAATTTCTGGAATTAAAACAGCAAGGGCAGAATCTAAACGTGTGTTATCTTTTTCTTCAGTTATTTCAAATTTGTATTCATTAATAGACATGATTAGTAATTTTGGTGGTCTTGCTAGGACTTGAACCTAGAACTCTAGTTTCGAAGACTAGGATGATATCCATTTCACTACAAGACCGTAACTTGCTGATTATTATTAAAATATAAATTAGCAAAATTGAGAGTCTAGGACTAGAAGATTTTATTAATTTATTATAAGTAATNAGANATGATATTAGGATCAGTAGTTGATAGCGATATAAATGAAAAAAGAATTGCAATTTCTTTAGATACAGTAAAAAAATATATNTCTAACGGNTTTTCNGTNCAATTAGAAAAAGACTTTGGAAAAAATTCAAATATTAATGATANTGAATTACAAAAGTTAGGAGCNAAAATATCAACTAAAGATGAAATNTATAAAACTTCAGATATTATTATTAAAATTAATTGTCCAAGCGATAGNGAAATTTCATTAATAAAAGATGGCTCTGTATTAATTGGAAGTTTCTTTCCTCACTTAAATAAAGATAAAATTAATAAGCTTTTAAAAAAAAACATCAAAATATTTTCATTAGANTTGCTGCCAAGAATTACTAGAGCTCAATCTATGGATATTTTATCATCACAAGCAAATTTAGCTGGATACAAAGCAGTTATAGATTCAGTTTATGAATTTAATAAAGCAGTTCCTATGATGATGACAGCCGCAGGAACAATAACGCCTGCAAAATTCTTTGTAATAGGCGCAGGAGTGGCTGGATTGCAGGCTATTGCTACTGCAAAAAGATTAGGAGGCGTTGTATCGGCAACAGATGTCAGGTCAGCTTCAAAAGAACAAGTTGAGAGCTTAGGTGGAAAATTTGTTTTTGCTGAGAGTTCTAAGAATTTAGAAACAAGTGGTGGCTATGCAAAAGAATTGGATGAAGAAGATAAAAAAAAACAAGAAGAGTTGTTAAAAAATACAATTAAAAATCAAGATATTGTTATTTGCACGGCATTAATTCCAGGTAAGAAGGCACCAAGAATTGTTACAGAAGAAATGGTTAAGTCAATGAAGAGCGGTTCTGTTATTTGTGATTTAGCAGTTGAACAGGGTGGAAATTCTGCTTTTTCAGAACCAGGAAAAATTTCAATTGTGAATGGTGTAAAAATTATAGGATATAAAAATTTTCCAAGTAGAATTTCAGAAAGCGCCTCTATCTTATTTGCAAAAAATATTTTAAATTTTTTAGAAATTATTTACGACAAAGTTGGAAAGAAAATAAAAATAGATGAGAATGATGAAATTATTAAAGCAGTTTATATTAACAAGGAGATTCATTAATGGAAATTGATCCAATTATATTTAGATTTGCTATTTTTATATTATCTATTTTTGTAGGATATTACGTAGTGTGGAGCGTTACTCCAGCATTGCATACTCCCTTGATGTCAGTGACTAATGCTATCTCATCGGTCATCATAGTGGGAGCTTTAGTTGCTGTAGGCTTATCTCCAATTACTCAGGGATTTTTTGGAAAGCTCCCTGGAATACTTGGCATTCTACTTGCTTCCATAAATATTTTTGGAGGCTTTTTGGTTACGCAAAGAATGTTGAAAATGTACAAAAAAAATAAAAAGAAATGATCTCAGCTAATATTACAGCATCATTATATTTAGTTACGGGTATATTATTTATTATGGCCTTAAGAGGTCTTTCGTCTCCNGAAACTTCAAGGACTGGAAATTTTCTAGGAATTTTAGGGATGGGACTTGCNGTCATCGTTACTTTATTGTCGCTTGGAGANATTAATCAAATAAAAGAAAATATTTTNTACATTTTAATTCCGATTATTATTGGNGGATTAGTTGGNGGAATAATTGCATTTAGAGTTTCAATGACAGCAATGCCNCAANTAGTTGCTGGTTTTCATAGTTTAGTTGGTCTGTCTGCAGTTTTAGTTGGAATTGTTGCTTTTTATAACCCTGCCTCTTTTGGAATAGGCCAAGTTGGAAATATTAAAATTTTATCATTAGTTGAAATGTCATTGGGAGTTGCAATTGGTGCTATAACTTTTTCAGGTTCTTGTATTGCCTTTTTAAAACTTCAGGGTCTTATGTCAGGAAATCCAATAACATTTAAAGGACAACATTTAATAAATTTATTAATAGGATTATTAATAGTTTTTTTAATATTCTCTTTTACAAAATTACAATCTGAAAATTTATTTTGGGCAATAATAATTATTTCAACTCTTATAGGTTTTTTAATTATTATTCCAATTGGTGGAGCGGATATGCCCGTTGTAGTTTCCATGTTAAATTCTTATTCAGGATGGGCTGCTGCCGGCATTGGTTTTACTTTAGAAAATATTGCATTAATTATCACAGGAGCATTAGTAGGATCTTCCGGAGCCATTCTTTCTTACATTATGTGCAAAGGAATGAATCGATCATTATTTAATGTTATTCTTGGAGGCTTTGGTGGAGATACTTCAGCTTCAAATGTTCAAAAAAACACTAAACCAGTAAAGCAAGGCGGAGCGGATGATGCAGCTTTTTTAATGAAAAATGCTTCTTCGGTTATCATTGTTCCAGGTTATGGAATGGCAGTAGCACAAGCTCAGCATGCTCTACGTGAAATGGCCGATAAGTTAAAAAAATTGGGCGTCAAAGTTTCCTATGCAATTCATCCAGTAGCTGGAAGAATGCCAGGACATATGAATGTTTTATTAGCTGAAGCAAATGTACCGTACGATGAAGTATTTGAACTTGAAAATATTAATAATGATTTTTCTAATACAGATGTTGCATTTGTAATTGGTGCAAATGATGTAACTAATCCAGCGGCCAAAAATGATCCTAAGAGCTCAATTTTTGGTATGCCAATTCTTGACGTTGAAAAATCAAAGTCTGTATTATTTGTAAAAAGAGGAATGGCAGCAGGGTATGCTGGAGTAGATAACGAGCTTTTTTACAAGGATAATACGTTAATGCTTTTTGCGGATGCAAAAAAAATGGTAGAGGACATAATTAAAAACCTAGATTAACTAATAATTTATTCGCCAGTATTAATAAGGCCACCTCTTTTTCTAGCACCTTCAAAGGATACTAAAAAAACAATTATAGCAATAAATGCGTATACTCCATTCAAGGCTAAGGATTTTACAAAATAATTTAAGTTAAAATTATTATTAAATAAAACGTCTCGCATTCCTTCAAAAACATAAGTTTGTGGAAATGATAACGAAAGCCATCTTATCCATTCAGGCAATGTTTCGACCGGATAATACACAGCACTTAAAGGAGCCAAAGTAAAAATAGCACCCCATGCTAAACTTTCAGCTGAAACACCAAAGCGAATAATTGCTGCAATAATAAATATTCCAAGTATCCATCCAGTTATTAATAAACTTGAAAAGAAAAGCATTAGACTAAATCCCATTTGAAATAATGAAAAAGAATAAAGAGGTATAGCAAGTAGAGCTGCTGGAATAATTGCAATAATTGTTCTAATAAAACTAATTGTCATTAATGATAAAACCATCTCCAGCGGTCTAAGAGGACTAACAAACAATTGCCCTAAGTTTCTTGACCATATCTCTTCTAAGAATGATAAAGAAAAGCCTAACTGACTTCTAAATAAAACATCCCATAATAAAACTCCAGCAATCAAAACTCCACCAATCAGCACAGCAGTATCGTTAGAGTTTGTTAAATGTTTTGAAATTAATCCCCATAATATCATTTGAAATGTTGGCCAATACATTAGTTCTAAAATTCTAGGAAAAGAAGTTTTGATTAAATAAAAATATCTAACAACCAATGCAAAAATTCTAATTATCGATTTCATGAATTACTTTTATCCCTTGCGATTTTAAGAAAGACATCTTCTAATTTTTTCTTTCCATATTTTTTTAGAAGACTGTTAGGAGATCCTTGATCTGTAATTCTTCCATCCTTCATCATAATAACGGTGTCACAAAGTCTAGTAACTTCCTCCATATTATGACTTGCAAGAATGATTGCAGTATTATGTTTTTTGCAGAATTTTTCAAAGAAAGTTCTAACACGATCAGCAGTATCCGGATCTAATGAAGCAGTAGGTTCATCTAAAAATAATATTTCAGGATCATTAATAACTGCTTTACCTAATGATACTCTGGTTTTTTGACCTGAGGATAGTTCTCCAACTTTAGAGTCTAGTAAATTTTCAAAATCTAATTCTTTTGCAACACTCTTAATTTTTTTATTTATATTTTTAATTCCATACAACATTCCATAAACAAATAAATTTTGTCTAACAGTTAATTTTTTTGGTAAATCCACATAAGGCGATGAGAAATTAATTTTATTTAAAATCTTATATCTATCTTTNGAAATATCNGTTGATAAAATTTTAATGCTACCTGATGTTGGAGTTAACAACCCTAACAACATTGTTATAGTTGTAGTTTTGCCAGCACCATTAGCTCCTAAAATTCCTTTTATCTCTCCTCTCTTTAGATCGAAGGAAATATTTTTAACAGCGTGATGATTTTTAAATTTTTTTGATAAATTTCTAACTTCAATTATGTTTTCACTCATAGTATGCAGCTCTTCTTAATCTTTCATTGATTGCTTTACCTAAATCTTTATTAGGAATTTTATTAATGCTTATGGATTTAAACTTTTTATTTTTAATTACCCGTAAAGTATTAAAGAAATTTTTAGCAGCTTCTTTTAAATTTCCACTAGTACTTAGGTTAAAAGTATTATGATTACTATAATTTTTATTACCAAACGTAATTAATGCTCCATCCTTAGTAGCTTTTTCTCTATTCATGTAGATGGGCATACCCGGAGAATAGTGAAGGCCAATTTGTCCTGGAGATTTGATAATTTTATTTTTATTCTCAAATAATTTCATTTTAAGAAACTTTTCTATTACTTCAGAGGATAGTCCTCCTTCTCTTAATATTTTTGGTTTAGTTGTTAAATCGATAACCGTTGACTCAATTCCAACTTTGCAAACTCCTCCATCAATAATCATTTTAAGTTTATTGCCAAATTCTTCGGCAACATGTTTTGCAGTTGTTGGACTTAAGGATTTTGATTTATTAGCACTAGGAGCAGCAAGTGGGCATTTTACAATATTTAATAATTTAATTATATTTTTTTCACTGGGAATTCTTACCGCAATTGTATCAAGATTTTTGTTTGCAAGCCTAGATATCTTTGAATCTCNTTTTTTTTTTAAAACATAAGTTAAGGGACCTGGTGAAAATTTTTTTACAAGTTTTAGAAAGTTTTTATTAATAATTGCTTCTTTTTTTATCTGTTCAATGTTTTTAAAGTGTACAATTAAAGGATTATTACTAGGGCGTTTTTTTAAAGAAAAAATCTTTTTTACTGCCTTAGTGTTATATGCATTTGCAGCAAGGCCATAGACAGTTTCGGTTGGGACCGCAACCACATCTCCTTTTTCTATGGCAATCTTGGCTTTGCTTAAATTATTATTTGTGGGTTTATAAATATTTGAATAGATATTTTTCATTAATTATTTAATATAAAAGAGTAATTCTTAAAAATAATACTTATATGAAAAAATCTAACATTTCTCCAGATATTACAAAGCTATCTTTCGAAGAAGCATTGGAGCAGCTAGAAGATATTGTTAGCAAGTTAGAAGATGGCTCTATAAATTTAGAAGAGTCTATAGAAGAATATACGCGCGGTGTTCATCTCAAAAATCATTGCGAAAATAAATTAAAAGAAGCCACATTAAAAGTAGAACAAATTACTATTGATAAAGACGGTAAATTTTCAACAAAAGAATTTAATAAAAATTCTTAAAAATGAAAGATACTGAGAGAAGAATAATTAAAGTCGCTAAAGACGTTGATGTTTTTTTAAAAAATTTTCTAAAGCAAAATCAGCAAAACAATAAGCTCTTCGAAGCTATTAAGTATGGTTTATTTTCAGGAGGAAAAAAATTTAGATCTTACTTAATTGTTACTTCAGGAAACATATTTAACTTAGATTATAAAAAATTAATTACTATTGGTGCGGCAGTTGAGTGCATCCATTCTTACTCACTTATTCATGATGACCTACCTAGTATGGATGACGATGATTTTAGAAGAGGAAAGAAAAGCACTCACAAGGTTTTTGGAGAATCCACAGCTATATTGGCTGGAAATTCTTTATTAACTTTAGCTTTTGAAATTTTAACTTCAAATAAGATGATTGCAAATTCAAAATCAAAATCTGATTTAGTTCACACATTAGCATCATCATCTGGTTATACGGGTATTGCAGGTGGGCAATTTCTAGATCTAAAATTTGAAAAAATAAAAGTAAGCAAAGATTCCATAGTGGATATGCAAAATAAGAAGACAGGAGAGCTGATTAGTTTTTGCTTAGAGAGCGTTGCTATTTTGTCAGGCAAAGAAAAAGAGAGAAAATTTTTAAAAAAAATAGGTCTCGATATTGGTTTGTTATTTCAAATTACTGATGATCTTTTAGATGTATTTGGAGATACCAAAAAAATTGGCAAACCTACAAGAGGGGATAAGAAAAAAGGCAAAGCTACAATTATTAAAAATCTTGGTATAAATAAAGCCATTGAATTTTCTTACCAGTTAGCAGACGGCATTACTGAAAAATTAAAAAAAAGATATGGAACTAGAGCTGATAGATTGGTAGATTCTGTTAACTTTTTATTAAGAAGAGATCACTAATGCCAAATACACCATTACTTGATAAAATTAAAAATCCCCAGGATTTAAAAAAATTACAAGTATCAGAATTAAAAACTTTAGCTGAAGAACTTAGAGCTGAATTAGTCGATGCTGTTTCAGTTACAGGTGGACATCTTGGTGCTGGGCTTGGCGTTGTCGAACTAACTATTGCAATTCATTATCTTTTTGACACTCCAAAAGACAGATTAGTTTGGGATGTAGGTCATCAAGCTTATCCTCATAAGATTTTAACAGAAAGACGAGATAGAATTAGAACACTAAGAAAAGGTGGTGGGCTTTCAGGATTTACGAAAAGATCTGAAAGTATTTATGATCCATTTGGTGCAGCACACAGTTCTACTTCAATATCGGCATCATTGGGAATGGCAGTTGCAAGAGATTTAGATGATAGAAATAATAATGTAATCGCTGTTATTGGTGATGGAGCGATGAGTGCAGGGATGGCTTATGAGGCCATGAATAATGCAGGTTCTATGAAATCAAGATTAATTGTTATTTTAAATGATAACGATATGTCTATTGCTCCACCGGTTGGTGCAATGAGATCTTATCTTGCAAAATTATTATCAGGAAAAACTTACATAGGATTTAGAGGATTTTTAAAAAAAGTTGCAGCATTATTTCCAAGATCAATCAAAACTAGAGCCGCAAGATTTGAAGAATACTTTAGAGGCCTTGCTGTTGGTGGAACTTTATTTGATGAATTAGGTTTTTACTACGTAGGCACTATTGATGGGCATGATTTTGATCAGCTAATTCCAGTATTAAAAAATGTCAGAGACTCAAGTCATAAAGGACCTTTTTTAGTTCATGCCATTACACAAAAAGGCAAAGGTTATAAACCAGCTGAAAATTCAGATGATAAATATCATGGTGTAAATAAATTTGATGTTGTTACAGGAGCGCAAGTTAAATCTACAACCAACACTCCAGCATTTACAAAAGTTTATGGCGACACTCTTGCTAAACATGGAGAGCTAGATAGTAAAATTGTGGCAATCACAGGGGCAATGCCATCAGGAACAGGCGTTGATATATTTGCAAAAAAATTTCCAACACGTACATTCGATGTTGGAATTGCAGAACAGCATGCAGTTACATTTGCAGCAGGACTTGCAACAGAAGGCTATAAACCTTTTGCAACTATCTATTCAACATTTTTACAAAGAGCTTATGATCAAGTAGTGCACGATGTTGCTATTCAAAATCTACCTGTTCGATTTGCAATTGATCGAGCAGGATTAGTTGGGGCAGATGGACCAACTCACGCAGGTTCATTTGACATTACCTATCTTGCAACGCTTCCAAATTTTGTAGTTATGGCACCAAGTGATGAAGCTGAACTTGTTCGAATGATTAATACCGCAGTTACTATTAACGATAGACCTTCTGCATTTAGATATCCAAGAGGAAATGGTTATGGAGTTGAGCTTCCTAGTATTAAAGAGACAATTGAAATTGGAAAAGCACGAATTGTTCAAGAAGGAAAACAAGTTTGTCTGTTAAGTTTAGGTACAAGACTAGAGGAGTGTAAAATTGCAGCTAATGAATTAAAGAATAAAGGAATTTCAACTACGATTATTGATGCAAGGTTTGCAAAACCATTAGACGAACAATTAATTTTAAAATCAGCAAATAATCATGAAGTCCTTATTACTATCGAAGAAGGTTCAATCGGCGGATTTGGTTCGCACGTTGCAAATTTATTAGCTGAAAATGGAATTTTTGATAAAGGACTTAAATTTAGATCAATGATCCTGCCAGATGTATTCATTGACCAAGATACTCCAGAGAGAATGTATGATGTTGCAGGCTTAAACGCTAAGCACATTACTCAAAAAGTTTTAGAAGTATTTTTTAGTAAAGACGGAATAAGAGTTATTAAGTAAATTTTAATAAATATCCACATACACCCTTAAAAGTAGAAAATTTGATTCAAAATGGAATCAAAAGGGAATCAAAACGAGAACATCGGAACGTAGAATTACGAGATATCCACAGCAAACTTCTTTAGAGTCTCCATAGGTATAATTTCTAAAGTCTTCATNTGGGTTCTACGAATATAGATTTTACATCCATGTCCGGCATCAATTGCGCGTTTAACCCAACTCGCGCAAACACACCAATTGTCTCCATCTTTTAATCCTTCAAATCCA
>B570J29644_1000035_pt1 | contig 13865 bp, 10 predicted proteins | sample LakMenE07Oct09ns_FD_29644 | JGI IMG/M metagenome (IMG submission 29644) | reverse complement strand
ACTGCGTCCAACATAGCTTGCACACCCTTATTTTTAAAGGCTGATCCACATAACATAGGCACGATTTCAAAATTAATCGTTCTAATGCGCAATCCTTTTTTAATATCTTCTTCGCTTAAATCACCAGTTTCCAAATATTTATTCATTAATTCTTCATTGGCTTCTGCGGCGGCTTCGAGCATTTTTTCGCGCCATTCTTTACATGTATCAACTAAATCTGCAGGAATATCGCGATAATCAAATTTCATACCTTGAGATGATTCATCCCAATAAACAGCTTTCATTTTAATAAGATCAATCACGCCTTCAAATTTTTCTTCAGCGCCAATAGGGACCTGAAGTGCAATTGGATTTGCTTTTAAACGTAAGCGCATTTGATCGTAAACTTTAAAAAAGTTTGCGCCGGCTCTGTCCATTTTATTTACAAAAGCTAAACGTGGAACTTTATATTTGTTTGCTTGACGCCATACAGTTTCTGATTGAGGCTGAACACCACCTACTGCACAATAGACCATACAAGCACCATCAAGAACTCGCATTGATCGCTCCACTTCAATAGTGAAGTCTACGTGTCCTGGGGTATCAATAATATTAATTCGATGCTGGTCAAATTGACCTGCCATACCCTTCCAGAAGCAAGTTGTTGCTGCTGAAGTAATCGTGATGCCTCGCTCTTGCTCTTGCTCCATCCAGTCCATGGTTGCGGCACCATCGTGGACTTCACCAATCTTATGGTTCACCCCAGTGTAAAAAAGAATACGCTCAGTTGTTGTAGTTTTACCTGCATCAATATGAGCACTAATTCCTATATTTCTGTATCGATTAATGGGGGTTATGCGAGCCACTTTAGAATTACCTTTTAATTAATTAAGTTTAGAAACGGAAATGTGAGAACGCTTTATTAGCTTCTGCCATTCTGTGAACTTCTTCACGTTTTTTCATTGCGGCGCCTTTATTTTCAGAAGCTTCTACAATTTCTGCTGCTAAACGTAAATCCATTGATTTTTCACCTCTTTTACGTGCTGCATCTCTTAGCCATCTCATAGCTAAAGCCACACGTCTTGAAGGTCTTACTTCGACAGGTACTTGATAGTTAGCACCACCTACACGTCGACTTTTTACTTCAACAACTGGTCTTAAATTTGTTAATGCGAGAGAGAATACTTCAATAGGGTCTTTTCCGCTTTTCGTTTTAATTTGATCGAATGCGCCATAAATTAATCTTTCGGCAACGGATTTTTTTCCGCTCGTCATTAATACATTCACAAATTTAGAAACCTCTTGGCTTCCGAATTTTGGATCTTGAAGGATGATTCTTTTGGGAACTTCTCTACGTCTTGGCATAATATGTTTACCTTAATTTAGTATTCTAAAAAACTTATTCTTTAGGTCGCTTAGCGCCGTATTTAGATCGAGACTGTTTACGATCTTTAACACCGGCTGTATCCAGACTTCCTCGAACCATATGGTAACGAACGCCTGGTAAGTCTTTTACACGGCCGCCTCTTAATAAAACAACAGAGTGTTCTTGTAAATTATGGCCTTCTCCGCCGATATAACTAATCACTTCGTAACCATTCGTCAAACGAACTTTAGCCACTTTACGCAAAGCAGAGTTTGGTTTTTTTGGAGTTGTTGTGTAAACACGCGTACACACACCTCTTTTTTGAGGTGAAGCTTCAAGAGCTGGAACCTTGCTCTTACTTTCAACTTTTTTTCGTGGTTTACGAATTAACTGATTAATTGTTGGCATCGCCTAAATCCTTAAATTTCTAAATTACTATTGATGATGACTTTATTAGAGTCCCCGCTAAACGCGAAGATCCCAAAAAGCCGCAAATTGTATTTTGGTTCCTGCATAATGTCAACCTATCATTCAGTCGGCGCTTCAATTTCAGGGCTAGTTTCCTGTGCCACTTCCATTGGAGTATCGATNTGATCNAGAGGTNCCTCAACAGGGTCCATACTTTCCCCAGCAGCTGCAGCTTTTCTTGATTCATGATAAGCCAAACCTGTACCTGCAGGGATTAAACGACCAACGATTACATTCTCTTTAAGTCCTCTTAATTCATCACGCTTGCCTAAAATTGCTGCTTCAGTGAGAACGCGAGTTGTTTCTTGGAACGAAGCCGCTGAAATAAATGAGTCTGTAGATAACGATGCTTTAGTAATACCTAAAAGCACATATTCATACTCAGCAGGTTTTTTGTCTTGTGACATTATCGATTCATTTTCAGTTAACAATTCAGCTCTTTCGACTTGTTCACCTTGAATAAATGAAGTGTCTCCTGCATCAGTGACACGAACACGTCTTAACATTTGTCTAACAATAACTTCAATGTGTTTGTCATTAATTTTTACACCTTGCAATCTATAAACATCTTGAACTTCATCGATAATATATCTTGCTAAAGCTTCCCTNCCTTGAAGGCGAAGAATATCTTGCGGATCCGCTGGTCCGTCCACAATAGTTTCACCTTTAGTCACAACTTGACCATCATGCGCTGTCACATGCTTGTCTTTAGGAATTAAAAACTCTTTTGAAACACCTTCAAGATCTGTAATNACAAGTCTTTGTTTACCTTTGGTGTCTTTACCAAATGAAACTGTACCTGTACTTTCAGCTAACATACCTGCGTCTTTTGGAGATCTTGCTTCAAATAATTCAGCAACTCTTGGAAGACCACCGGTGATATCTCGCGTCTTAGAAGATTCTTGTGGAATACGAGCAATCACATCGCCCACTTTTACTTCTTGAGAATCTTTTACAGTAATGATGTAACCGAGCTGGAAAGTTACGTTAACAGATATATCGCTACCCGCTAATTTAACTTCATTGCCAGATGTGTCTAAGATTTTGATTTGAGGTCTTAAGCCTTTTGACTGACCNGCACGTTGCTTAGGATCAATCACAACTAATGATGATAAGCCTGTGACATCATCAATTTGTTTTGCAACTGTAATACCTTCTTCAACGTTTTCAAATTTAACCTGNCCAGCATACTCAGAAATAATTGGACGTGTATGAGGATCCCATGTTGCAAGAACGCCACCTGCTTTAATAGGTTTGCCATCTTGTACAACTAGGTTTGCACCATAAGGAACTTTATGACGTTCTCTTTCGCGACCACTTTCATCTTGAATAATCAACTCACCATTACGTGAAATAACAACCTGCTCATTTCGAGCATTAGTAACGTAACGCATTGTGGATGTAAATTGAATTACGCCATTTGATTTACTTTCAACTTGNCTTACTGATGCTGCTCTAGAAACTGCGCCACCAATATGGAAGGTTCTCATTGTTAATTGTGTGCCAGGTTCACCGATAGATTGCGCTGCAATCACACCGATAGACTCACCTTGACTAATCAATTTACCACGACCTAAATCACGACCATAACATTGAGAACAAATGCCATGTCTTGTTTCGCATGTAAGTGCAGTTCTCACTTTCACTTCATCAATACCAAGTGCATCAATTTTCTCAACATGGTCTTCTTCAAGGAGCGTACCTTTTGAATAAATCACTTCTTGCGTTTCTGGATGGTAAATATCGAGGGCATTTACACGACCCAAAATACGATCACTTAATGGCTCAACAACTTCACCACCTTTGATAAGCGCTTTCGTAACTAAACCGTCTTCTGTACCGCAATCGTGTTGTGTTACAACAAGATCTTGAGTTACATCAACTAAACGTCTAGTTAAATAACCTGAGTTAGCTGTTTTCAATGCTGTATCTGCAAGACCTTTTCGTGCACCGTGCGTCGAAATAAAATATTGAAGAACATTTAAGCCATCTCGGAAATTAGCAGTAATTGGTGTCTCAATAATTGAGCCATCAGGCCTTGCCATCAAACCTCGCATACCTGCAAGCTGTCTTACTTGAGCTGCAGATCCTCGAGCGCCCGAATCAGCCATCATATAAATTGCATTGAATGATTCTTGATAAAGATCTTTACCATCTTTGCCTTTTACANTTTCACCAGCATCATTTTTAACAGGCTCTTCCTTAAGACGCTTCATCATTGCGTCAGCAACTTTGTCACCTGCACGGCCCCATATATCAACTACTTTGTTATATCTTTCACCTTGGGTAACCAAGCCTGAGATGTATTGATTTTCAATTTCCTTAACTTCAGCTTCAGCAGCTTCAATGAGCTGCTCTTTTTCTGGAGGAACAAGCATGTCATGAATGCTGATTGAGATACCTGCTTTTGTGGCATAGGTATAACCCATGTACATTAGTTTGTCTGCGAGAATTACTGTCTCTCTGATGCCGACACGTCTAAAACCTGCATTAATTAATTTTGAAATTTCTTTTTTCTTTAATGCTTTATTAATTAAATCAAAAGAAAGTCCTGCTGGAAGAATTTCAGAAAGTATTGCTCTTCCAACCGTAGTCTCATNTCGATTTATTTTGTCAGTTGTTGTGCCGTCTAGACCTAATTCAGTTTCTTTAATGCGAACTGTCACGCGCGCATGAAGATCAACCAGTCCACTATCAAAAGCACGATGAACTTCTGCTACATCACTAAATTTCATACCTTCACCGCGTGCAGCGATTTTGTCTCTCGTCATGTAATAAAGACCAAGCACGATATCTTGTGATGGAACAATAATTGGTTCGCCATTGGCTGGAGATAAAACGTTATTAGATGCAAGCATTAAAGTTCTTGCTTCCATTTGAGCCTCAAGAGATAAAGGCACATGCACTGCCATTTGGTCACCGTCGAAGTCGGCGTTAAATGCAGCACAGACTAAGGGATGCAATTGAATTGCTTTGCCTTCAATTAATATAGGCTCAAATGCTTGAATACCTAAACGATGTAATGTTGGGGCTCTGTTTAATAGAACAGGATGCTCTCTAATTACGTCCTCTAAAATGTCCCACACTTCCGGTCCTTCTTCTTCTACTTTTTTCTTTGCAGCTTTAATAGTTGTAGAAAGGCCAAGCACTTCTAATTTATGAAAAATAAATGGTTTAAATAACTCAAGTGCCATTTTCTTCGGCAAACCACATTGGTGAAGTTTTAATTGTGGTCCAACAACAATCACTGAACGTCCTGAATAATCAACACGCTTACCTAAAAGATTTTGTCTAAATCGGCCACCCTTACCTTTAATCATATCGGCAAGAGATTTTAATGGTCTCTTGTTAGCACCTGTCATAACCTTGCCACGTCTTCCATTATCAAGAAGTGAATCAACTGCTTCTTGTAACATACGCTTTTCATTTCTAACAATAATTTCTGGCGCCTTAAGATCTAATAATCTTCTTAAACGATTATTTCTGTTAATCACTCGGCGATACAAATCATTCAAGTCTGATGTAGCAAATCTTCCGCCATCAAGAGGCACTAAAGGTCTTAACTCAGGAGGGAGCACAGGAAGAATTTCTAGAATCATCCATTCAGGTTTAATGCCTGACTTCTGGAATGCTTCAAGCACTTTTAAACGCTTAGCAATTTTTTTAATTTTTGCTTCTGAGCCTGTCTCAGCTAATTCAGTTCTTAATTTTTCAATTTCACTATTAATATCGAGTGACTTAAGCAATTCTTTAATTGCTTCAGCGCCCATCACTGCGGTAAATTCATCGCCAAACTCTTCTATTTTTGCAAGATAGTCATCTTCAGTAAGAAGTTGTCCTCTTGTTAAAGGAGTCATGCCAGGATCAACAACAATAAATGCTTCAAAATAAAGAACGCGTTCAATATCTCTCAAAGCAATATCAAGCACCATACCTAAACGACTTGGCAAGCTCTTTAAGAACCAAATATGTGCAACTGGACTTGCTAAATCAATATGACCCATGCGCTCACGACGCACTTTTGATAAGGTAACTTCAACACCACATTTTTCACAAATGACACCACGGTGTTTAAGTCGTTTATATTTACCGCAAAGACATTCGTAATCTTTAATAGGTCCAAATATTTTTGCGCAAAATAAACCATCTCTTTCAGGTTTAAATGTTCTGTAATTAATCGTTTCTGGCTTTTTAACTTCACCATAAGACCATGAACGAATTTTTTCTGGAGATGCTAATGCAATCTTAATTGCATCAAACTCTTCTTCTTGTGTAACCTGTTTAAATAGGTCTAATAAAGCTTTCATCTGTGATCTCCTTAGTTTCTATCGAGGTCAATATCAATAGCTAGTGAACGAATTTCTTTAACCAACACGTTGAATGATTCAGGCATGCCTGCATCAATCTTATGCTCACCCTTCACTATGTTTTCGTATACTTTAGTTCTACCAGCAACATCGTCTGATTTAACAGTCAACATTTCTTGTAAGGTATAAGCAGCGCCGTATGCTTCTAGCGCCCAAACTTCCATCTCACCAAAACGTTGTCCGCCAAATTGCGCTTTACCGCCAAGTGGCTGTTGCGTTACTAGAGAATAAGGTCCTGTTGAACGTGCATGCATTTTGTCATCAACCAAATGATGTAATTTAAGTACGTGCATGTAACCTACTGTGACCGGTCTTTCAAACGCCTCACCTGTGCGGCCATCAAACAATTTAACTTGCGTTTTGTTTGCTGAGAATTGCAACAGTTTTGTTTTTGGATCGTTATCTGGGTAAGCAAGATCTAACATATATTGAATGTCCGACTCAGATGCGCCATCGAACACTGATGTGGCAAATGGAACGCCATTTTTCAAATGCTCAGCAAGCTCTACAACTTCATCATCGTTTAATGACTTAATGTCTTCTTTTTTACCTGAAGCATCGTTGTAAATTTGATCTAAAAATTTACGAACTTCAGTAATTTTTACTTCTTCTTTTAGCATTTCTCCGATACGAAGACCTAGGCCTTTAGCTGCCCATCCAAGATGAGTTTCTAAAATTTGGCCAATATTCATTCGAGAAGGAACGCCCAATGGATTTAATACAATATCCAAAGGTGTGCCATCAGCCATGTGTGGCATATCTTCTACAGGAGCAATTTTTGAAACAACACCTTTGTTACCGTGACGTCCAGCCATTTTATCGCCCGGCTGAATTCTGCGTTTCACGGCCAAGTAAACCTTAACCATTTTTTGAACGCCCGGAGGGAGCTCATCGCCTTGTGTTAATTTTCGTTTTTTCTCTTCAAAACGTTTGTCGAATTGTTCTTTAGCAGTTGCTAAATTATCTTTCAAACTTTCTAATTGTTTTGAAGCATCATCGTTACCTAGGCGAATATCAAACCAATCGTACCTATTAATTGAAGCTAGAAAATCTTTAGAGATTTTTTCGCCTTTTTTCAACCCTTTTGGGCCGCCAGTTGCGACTTTGTTTGTAAGTAATCTTTCGATTCTTCCAAAAGTATCATCTTCAACGATTCTTAATTGATCAGCTAGATCTTGTTTGAAGTGTTTTAATTGGTCATCAATAATTTGTTCAGCTCTTGAATCTCTATCAATGCCCTCTCTAGTAAATACTTGAACATCAATAATTGTTCCAGACATGCCTGACGGCACTCTTAAACTTGTATCTTTTACATCAGAAGCCTTTTCACCAAAAATTGCTCTTAAGAGTTTTTCTTCAGGTGTAAGTTGTGTCTCGCCTTTTGGTGTAACTTTACCTACAAGCACATCGCCTGATTCAACTTCAGCGCCAATATAAATAATGCCTGACTCATCCAGTCTTCCAAGCATTCTTTCTGAAAGATTTGAAATGTCACGTGTAATTTCTTCCGGGCCTAATTTTGTATCTCTAGATACAACAGATAATTCTTCGATATGAATTGATGTATATCGATCTTCAGCTACTACACGCTCTGAAATTAAAATCGAATCCTCGAAGTTGTAACCATTCCAAGGCATAAATCCAACAAGCATATTTTGACCAAGTGCTAATTCGCCCACATCTGTTGATGCGCCGTCAGCAATCACATCACCTCTTGCAATTTTATTGCCAATTCTTACAAGCGGTCTTTGATTGATATTGGTATTTTGATTAGATCTTGTGTATTTAGTTAGATTATAAATATCAACGCCAACTTCTCCGTCAGCAGCCTCATCGTCGTTCACGCGAATCACAACACGTCTTGAATCGACATAATCAACAACACCCCCGCGCTTAGCTTGAACTGTTGTGCCAGAATCAGTTGCTACTGTTCTTTCAATACCTGTCCCTACAACTGCTTTCTCTGCTCTCAAGCATGGCACAGCTTGACGCTGCATGTTTGCACCCATAAGCGCACGATTTGCATCGTCGTGTTCTAGAAATGGAATTAATGCGGCTGCCACAGAAACGATTTGGCCAGGTGCTACGTCCATATATTGAATAGGATCTACTGAGGACATCGTAAATTCGTTACGATGACGACATGAAATTAAATCGTCTTGAAAGTGTCCTTTATTATCAAGCTCAGTATTTGCCTGGGCTATAACAAATTCACTTTCTTCAATCGCAGAAAGATAATCTATCTTTGCAGTGACTTTACCATTTTCAACTCGTCTATAAGGTGTTTCTAAGAAGCCGTATTGATTCGTTCTTGCATAAAGTGCAAGTGAATTAATGAGGCCAATGTTTGGTCCTTCTGGAGTTTCAATTGGACATACGCGGCCATAATGCGTCGAATGAACGTCACGTACCTCGAAGCCAGCACGCTCTCTTGTTAAGCCTCCAGGGCCAAGGGCTGAAACTCTTCGCTTGTGCGTAATCTCAGATAATGGATTGGTTTGATCCATAAATTGAGATAGTTGTGAGGAACCAAAGAATTCTCTAATCGCACTTGAGATAGGTTTTGAATTGATTAAGTCATGTGGCATTAAATTGTCTGCCTCAGCTTGGCTTAATCTTTCTTTAACTGCGCGCTCGACTCGAACAAGACCAGTTCTAAATTGATTTTCAACAAGCTCACCAACAGAACGAATTCTTCGATTACCAAGATGGTCAATATCATCTATTTCACCTCGACCATTTCGTAATTCAATCAGAACACCAATCACAGCTAAGATATCATCATTCGATAAAATATTTGCACCAGTTTCACCTTGAGGGCCTACGCGTTTGTAAAATCTTTGCAACCAATTTGCATGTTGTTCATATGCTTTTGGATGTGCTCTTCGATTAAATTTCATGCGACCTACATTAGATAAATCATATCGGTCTTCATTGAAAAATAATCCTTTAAATAAAGCCTCAACTGCATCTTCAGTTGGTGGCTCGCCAGGTCTCATCATTCGATAAATAGCTACTTTTGCACTGTATTGATCAGGAACTTCATCTGAAGTAAGTGTTTGAGAAATGTAATCGCCATGATCTAAATCATTTGAATAGAGNGTATGAATTTGTCCTACNCCCACTTCAATAAATTTATCCAATACTGACTCTGTGATTTCATCATTTGCGCTAGCAATAACTTCNCCTGTATTTTTATCTACAATTGCTTTTGAAAGTTTGCGGCCCAAAATGAAATCTTTATCTACCGTAATTTTGTTTACGCCTGCTTTTTCCATTTCGCGAATATGTTTAACAGTAATGCGCTTGTCTTTTTGTACAATCACATTTCCTCTTTTGTCAGCGATATCAAACTTAGCAATCTCACCTCTTAGACGATCAGGAACTAATTCAAAATCAATTGATTTAGCAGTCACATGGAATGAATCAAAATCGTAGTATGTTTCTAGAATTTGTTCTGGTGAATAACCTAACGCTTTTAACAAAATTGTGACTGGCATTTTTCTGCGACGATCCACACGGAAATACAAATAATCCTTAGGATCAAATTCGAAATCTAACCAAGAGCCACGATAAGGAATAATTCTTGCTGAAAATAATAACTTTCCAGAGCTGTGCGTTTTGCCTCGGTCATGCTCAAAAAATACGCCAGGACTTCTATGAAGCTGAGATACGATAACTCTCTCAGTACCATTAATAACGAACGAGCCATTATCTGTCATAAGTGGAATTTCACCCATGTACACTTCTTGCTCTTTAATTTCTTTAACTGTTGGTTTTGATGCTTCTTTATCCATAAGAGTTAAACGAACTTTGACTCTTAATGGAACACCATATGTTAAGCCGCGTTGTTGACATTCTTTAACATCAAACGCTTCCTCGCCTAAATTGTAAGTTACAAAATCAAGTCGGGCATTACCGGAATGACTTGTGATAGGAAATACTGAATTAAATGTTGACTGGAGGCCTTCGCTAAGTCTCTGTTCGGCATGCGTATTCTTTTGTAAAAAAGCTGCATAAGACTCAAGCTGCATTGTGAGCAAGTATGGTATATCTTGCACACGCTCTCTTTTAGCAAAACTTTTTCTAATACGTTTTTTTTCAGTAAAGGAATAGCTCATTGCGTCTCCTGGTGTAATTTTCATAAAACAATAAACTTTTCAGATTGAAGAATATTGTTTTATGAATTTTTATAAGTTTTAATCTAAAAATTATTTAAAACAAAAAGCAATGGCTGACAGCAAGCTGTCAGCCATGCTAATTAGCATTACTTAAGCTCTGCTGTAGCGCCAGCTTCTTTTAATTTAGCTAGTGCTTCTTCAGCTGCAGCTTTTGCAACACCTTCTTTAATTGGCTTAGGTGCGCCATCTACTAANTCTTTAGCTTCTTTTAAGCCAAGACCNGTGATTTCACGAACAGCTTTAATAACGTTTACTTTTTGCTCACCTGAAGCAGTTAACATCACAGTAAACTCAGTTTGTTCTGCAGCAGCAGCACCGCCAGCAGCAGCGGCAGCAGGTGCAGCTGCAACAGCAGCAGCAGCAGCTGAAACGCCAAATTTTTCTTCCATATCTTTAATAAGCTCTGACAAGTCAAGAACTGTCATTGCACTTACTGCATCTAAAATTTCAGCTTTAGAGATAGCCATTTAATACTCCTAATAAAAAAATTTAAATTAATCGTTANAGTTACGCAGGTTTTTGATCGCGAACTNCCGCTAAGCCACGTACAAATTTTGTTGGTACCTCATTAAGCGTACGAACAAACTTNGCAATTGGNGCTTGCATTGTTCCCAATAATTTTGCGAGTAATTCTTCACGACTTGGTAATGATGCTAATGCCTCAATATTTGAAGCGCTCATTACCTTATTCGGCATTGCTCCTGATTTAATAACAAACTTATCGTTTGACTTGGCAAAATCATTTAGCACTTTAGCAACTGCAACTGGATCAGTTGAGATGCCATACACTATTGGACCTACCATTTCATTAGCTAAGTCAGAGAATGCAGTTCCATCTACGGCTCTTCGAACTAAAGTGTTCTTTAAGACGCGAAGATAAACTCCTGATTTTCTGGCTTGAACTCTTAGCGCTGTCATCTCAGAAACACCAATACCTCGGTTTTCTGCTAAAACAACTGCTTGAGCGCCTGCGATTTGCTTATTAACTTCAGCAACCACTGCCTTTTTTTGTTCAAGATTAAGACTCAAGGTCTTCTCCTTCCGTTAAATTAAGCATTAAGTAAACTTAATACCAACATTACGGCGACCTTTATCAGGATGCTATCCCTTAGGGGTACCGCCATCTGCGTAGGCTCTAGCAAACGATCACTAGAATTAGACTTGTTAGCACCTACGGTCTTTGAAAGCTTCACCGATACTTTCGTATCAATGAACCCAAAGTTCTTTTTAAAAAAGCTTTCGCTTTTTTTTAATTCCTTACACTAAACTTGTCGAATCGATTCTTACACCAGCACCCATCGTGCTAGAAACCGATAATTTTTTTACAAAAATACCTTTAGTTGTGGGTGGCTTAGCTTTGTTAATTGCATCAATTAACGCTGCCAAATTACCTTTTAATTGGTCCACAGAAAATGATGCACGACCAATAGTGCAATGGACAATACCGCCTTTATCAGTTCTATATTGAACTTGTCCACCTTTTGCATTCTTAACTGCTGCAGCTGTATCTGGCGTTACCGTTCCTACTTTTGGATTTGGCATTAAACCTCTTGGTCCTAATACTTGACCTAATGCACCAACAACTTTCATCGCGTCTGGCGTTGCAATAACAACGTCAAAATCCATCATGCCGCCTTTAATTTTTTCAGCGAGATCATCAAATCCTACAATGTCAGCCCCTGCTGCTTTTGCAGCTTCAGCTGCAGCACCTTGGGCAAACACTGCAACACGTGTTGTTTTGCCTGTGCCATTTGGAAGCACTAATGCACCGCGAATAAGTTGATCAGATTTTTTAGCGTCAATACCTAAATTAATCACTGCATCCACTGATTCATCAAATTTTGCTGTTGCTGTTTCTTTAACAAGCTGAAGACCTTCTTGTGCGGGATAAGATTTATCACGGTCAACTTTAGATCTTAATGTTGTAATTCTTTTATTTAATGGCATTTTATACACCCTCCACTTCTATACCCATGCTTCGCGCACTGCCTGCGATTGTTCGCACTGCAGCATCCATATCAGAAGCTGTAAGATCTGCCATTTTTGTTTTGGCAATTTCTTCAGCTTGCGCTCTAGTAATTTTTCCAACTTTATCCGTATGCGGTCTTGGCGAACCCTTTTCTAATTTCGCTGCTTTTTTAATTAGAATTGATGCAGGTGGCGTTTTCATAACAAAAGTAAAACTCTTGTCTGCGAAAGCGGTAATCACAACAGGAATAGGTAGTCCGGGTTCAACAGTTTGTGTAGCGGCATTAAATGCCTTACAAAACTCCATAATATTTAAGCCTCTTTGGCCTAGCGCAGGTCCTACAGGTGGACTTGGATTTGCTTTGCCGGCTGGGATTTGTAGCTTTATATAGCCAACGATTTTCTTTGCCATTTCATTCTCCTAAATTAGGTGCAAACGCTTTATTTAAAAAAGCTCCCTAGTTAATTTTTACTGCTTTACTACTAAACTTCTTTTTCTACTTGGCCAAACTCAAGCTCAACTGGTGTTGCTCTACCAAAAATAACCACAGATACTTTAAGTTTGCTTTTTTCGTAATTGATATCTTCAATCGTTCCTGAGAACTCTTTAAATGGTCCATCAATAACTCGAATTGATTCACCTTTTTCAAAGGTAAGTTTTTGCGTTGGATTGGTTTTGCTCTCATCCATACGCTGTAAAATAATCTCTACTTCTTTATCTTTAATCGGTGTTGGTTTTAGTGCACTACCACCAATGAAAGCAGTGACCTTTGGTGTACTTTTAACTAAATGCCAGCTCTCGTCATTCATTTCCATTTGCACAAGAACGTAGCCTGGATATAGTTTTCTTTCGCTTAATGTTTTTTGGCCAGCCTTCATTTCAATAACCTCTTCTACAGGCACTAAAATATCACCAAAAAAACTCTGGAGACTTGATCGCTCAATTCTTTCAGAAAGTCCTTTTTGAACTAACTTTTCATATCCAGAAAAAGCTTGGACAGCATACCAGCGCATCGTCATTACTAACCCCGTCCCAATAACCAATTAATCATGTATGAAAAACTTATATCTACCAATGCCAAGAAAACTGCCATCACAGCAACTAGAATAAATACAGTAATTGTCATTTGTATTGTTTCTTTTCTTGTTGGCCAAACAACTCTTTTAGCTTCAACAATGGATTCGTTAATAAATCCAAATGTNTTTTGACCAAGTGCTGTTTTCCAAAAAACTATCCCTGCAAATCCAAGTCCGGCAAGAATTGCTAATATTCTTAGCACTAAAGCTTGATCACTTAATAGATAAAACCCAACTATTCCCGCTACAAAAAGTAAGAATGAAAAAACAATTTTTAACTTATCAGTCATTAATACTTCTTTCTTTTAATGGCAGGCCAGGAGGGTCTCGAACCCCCAACCCTCGGTTTTGGAGACCGATACTCTACCAATTGAGCTACTGGCCTAAATATAAAATTTATCTTTAAAACTATTCAATCACCTTAGCAACAACACCAGCACCTACTGTGCGGCCACCTTC
>B570J29644_1000031_pt1 | contig 14945 bp, 10 predicted proteins | sample LakMenE07Oct09ns_FD_29644 | JGI IMG/M metagenome (IMG submission 29644) | reverse complement strand
TTTCCTTGAACAAGAAATTCAAATAATTCTTTTCGTGCCCCAGCATCAATCATCGATAGTATTATTTCTCCCCATTGAGCTCTAATATTTTGCTTAATCCCAGTTATAAGTTCTTGGGTGGTCTGAAGTTTTATTTTTGTATTTTCAAAATTGACTTTCATTTCTTGTAAAGCTTTGTCTGATACGTTTTTATTATCATCATTAAGAGCTTTGAATCTTTCGTAATTTTTTTTATCCCTTTCTAACTCATTGGATAAGAGGCTTATTTGATTTTTAATTTCATTAAATCTATTTTTTTGTTCAATCAATAAGTCAATGCTAAGGACTGTTGCATAATTTGTAAGATTCTTTATGTAATCTGAAGTTTGAACCGGTTGGGTCTTTATTCCGCTATTTGACTGTATTTCTGGGCTAAGAGTTATATAGTTAACCCCATTGGCTGACTTTATTAAACTTTGAGTGTTTTTTGAAATATCTGAATTAGGTTTTATATTGTTAAATTCATCTCGGCCGAAATAAGTTAATAACCAAACCAGAATCAGGATTAGTATTGCTTGGATTACAAGAAAGGCATTCAGTTTATTTTTCATTATTTTTATTAGTGTTTAGAGGTTCTTGTAAAAGCGCTTCAAAATCAAATCCTATTTTCATTAGTGTAATTTTGTTGGTATAAAATCTTCGCTTATATTGCATAGTAATTAATTTTTGTTGAGTTAATTCAATTCGGTCAATTTCACCCTGGTTAAATTTACTTTCAATTGAATTTTCTAAGGCATTTGCAGCAGATAGATCCTCAGTATCTTTTCTCACCATATCTTTAGCATTTGTATAATTATCTCTTAGTTTTGCGAGTTCATTAATGATAGACGTTTGGATTTTTTCAACTTGTAAGCTTTCAATGTCCCTTAGTTTTTTTGCTTCTTCAACTAGATTTTTATTTTTTTCCACTGTTGGAATTAGTGAAGTTACACCAAGAAGCCATTTGCTGGATCCGTAATCAAAAATATAAGCAGGTGAAAATCTAATATCTGGATATTGATTTGCTACATTTAATTTTAGTTGCGATTCTGAAACTGCATATTTTGCTAAAGCTATTCTTAAATCAATACGATTAAAAAGCCCAAGATTGATAACATCCCGTTGTTTTGTTTCATCATCAAGCGTTTTGCTGAAGATCTCAATGCTTTGATCCATATTTATATTTGCAATTCTCATTGTATTAAGTTTTTCTGCTGATATACCTAAAATCGAGGCTAATTTTGATTTTGTTTCATTAAGTTGGTATTGCTCCTCATTTAATTTTTGTATGTTTTTATTCAGTTCAATTTGATTGAAATTGCTATCTATTGATGAACTTAGCCCAAGTGACTTTCTTTTTTTCAACATATTTAAGATTTCATTTTGCAGTTTAATTTCGCTTCTTATTATTTGAAGATTTAGAAGTAGTTGATGATAGCGAAGATAATTTAATGTGAGATCTGTTTTAATATCCCATGCGAGCTTTCTTAGCTCTAAGCGTTTGATCAAAGACTGATTTCTTGCTCTTTCCTCTCTAATTTTAGCTTTATCAGCTGTTTCAAATAACGTNGTNAAACTTAATCCAAAAGCATCTCTTGAGTTTTCTTTGACGCCTGTAGTTTGTCTNCCGCTTTCAAAACCAACAGAGGAGGGCGCTTTAATTGGAGCGATCATTTCTTGAATCTTTGCAACATCCCATTCTTTTTTTGCAATTTCAANTCTTGGGTTGAAAAAAAGTGCGCAAAGCATAAGCTCATTAAGCCCCCATTCTTTAATTGGAAGGCTATCCTCCTTAAATCCCTGAATTTTTAAAAATTCTTTAAATCTCGGATCTTCTGGATCTTTGGCGGTGATTTTTTCAATAACCTGTTGATTCGCAATAGGTTTGGTCTCATAACTGATAAAATTGCAGCCCGATAGATAGAACGCCATAAGACATACGAAAAATAGGGACGGGAGAAATTGCAATTTAAGGGCTCGTGTTTTCAATTTGAATCTTTTGGGTTTGTGACTTTATAGTTTCTAATAATTTATGACATCTTAAATCAAAATATCTACGTATTTCATTGATTCATTGAATTATTCCTTTTAGNTAAAGACTAACTTGTTATAAAATAGAGCTAAATTTTTGTTATATATAACTTTTTTAATCATCGCGAGAGTGGCGGAATTGGTAGACGCACTGGATTTAGGTTCCAGCGCCGCAAGGCGTGAGAGTTCGAGTCTCTCCTTTCGCACCACAGATATGAATTTTAGGGAATTTTAAGTATGGCTACAGCAGTTGAAACATTAAGTAATTTAGAAAGACGCATAACCGTTAAAGTGCCTGTCGAACCTCTTCAAAAAGAGATGTCGAGTCGTTTTCAACGTCTAACTCGAACAGCAAAAGTTCCTGGTTTTAGACCCGGTAAAGCGCCTCTAAAGATGATTGAGCAACAATATGGTCCTCAAGTAAAAGAAGAAGTTTTCTCTGAAGCTATTGAGACTTCATTTGGCCAAGCTATTCAAGAAAATAAACTGCGTGTTGTTGGCATGCCTAATATTCAGCATAAGCCCCTTAATCAAGTAAATGAAGATTTTGAATATACAGCGACATTCGAAGTATTCCCTGAAGTCACTTTAGGCGACTTTAAAGCTGCTTCAATTGATAAGCCTGACGCTCAAATTACCGATAAAGATGTGAATAAAACCATCGATGTCCTNCTTAAACAAAGAGCCCAATTTATTGAGTCTAAAGAAGCTTCCGCTAAAGGCGATCGACTTACTTTAACTTTAACTTCCTTTATTAATGACAAACAAGTTGAAACGACAGGCGATAAACCTATTCAGATTATCCTTGGTGACGATTCTCGTTTCGCAATTTTTGATGATCATCTTGTTGGTGGAAAAGCAGGTGAGTCCAAAACATTTGAAGTGAATTATCCAGAAACACATAACCCCAAAGAATTAGCAGGAAAAACAGTTCAATATAATGTGAATTTTATTTTAATTGCAAAACCTAAGCTTCCAGAAGTTAATGCGCAGTTTGCGCAATCGCTAGGCGTTGTTGATGGTAATGTTGATCAAATGCGTGAAGAAATTAAACAAAGTCTAGAGCAAGAATTAGACAAAAGAGTAAAAATTAAATTAAAAGAGCAGGTCTTTACTCAGTTATTAGATATTTGTAAGGCAGATTTACCTAAAACATTAATTAATGTTGAAATCAATCGCATGGCTCAATCGACCTACGCTAATTTAAAACAGCGTGGAGCTGATTTAAAACAATTCAAATTAGAACCCTCAATGTTTGAAGATCAAGCGAAGAAAACATGCAAGCTCAGACTGATTCTCGCTGAAATTGTAGAAAAAAATAATTTGCGCGCTACTGCAGATCAAATTAAAGCGATGGTGAATGAGTTTGCACTTAATTTTGATGACACAGAAGAAGCCGTTCAATGGTTTTATGCCGAACCTTCAAGACTTGAAGAGCCAACAGCTCTTGCAACTGAGGTAAATGTAGTTGAGTGGTTTATGACGCAGTGTAAAGTGCAAAATAAAAAAACAACATTTGATGAGCTTATGTCTGGACCAGCTAAAGCATAATTATGGCTTATACAACCCCAAATAATTTAGGCTATGTGCCTATGGTGATTGAGCAAAGCGGTCGAGGTGAGCGAGCTTACGATATATATTCGCGACTCTTAAGAGAGCGTGTCATTTTTTTAGTAGGTCCCGTAGATGACATGACAGCGAATGTTATTGTTGCCCAGTTACTCTTTCTAGAAGCAGACAATCCCGATAAAGACATCTCTTTGTATATCAATTCCCCAGGCGGTTCTGTCACGGCAGGAATGGCTATTTACGACACAATGCAATTTATTAAACCTGATGTAAGTACTTTATGTATTGGACAAGCGGCCAGCATGGGTGCTTTATTACTTGCTGCAGGGCAAAAAGGAAAACGGTTCTGTTTACCTAATTCTCGCGTAATGATTCATCAGCCTTTAGGTGGATTCCAAGGGCAAGCATCAGACATAGAAATACACGCAAAAGAAATTTTATTTTTAAAAGAAAAGTTAAATCAAATCNTAGCAACCCATACTGGGCAAACACTTAAAAAAATTGCTGCNGATACAGATAGAGATAACTTCTTAAGTGCTGAGCAATCTGTAGATTATGGTATGGTAGACCAAGTTATTTCAAAGAGATCCCAAGTCATTTGATGTTATCTATTTATGGCTACTAAAAGCGATAACGAAAAATTACTCTATTGCTCATTCTGTGGCAAAAGTCAGCATGAGGTAAAAAAACTAATTGCAGGTCCTTCTGTCTTCATCTGTGATGAGTGCGTTGATTTATGTAATGACATTATTAAAGAAGAAGTTAAAAGCCCTTCAAAAGAAGCTAAAGANCACGATCAGCTTCCCACACCAAAAGAAATTTGTGATCAACTTGATGAGCANGTCATNGGACAAACAAGCGCTAAAAAAACTTTAGCTGTGGCTGTTTACAATCATTACAAAAGACTTAGAGATAGTAATTCTGAGATAGATATTGAACACAAAGATGTTGAAATTTCTAAAAGTAATATTCTTCTTATTGGTCCCACAGGTTCCGGAAAAACACTTTTAGCACAAACGCTAGCAAAATTACTTGATGTTCCTTTTGTAATGGCAGATGCAACAACACTTACTGAAGCTGGTTATGTTGGTGAAGATGTTGAAAACATCATGCAAAAATTATTACAAAAATGTGATTACGATATTGAAAAGGCCCAAAGAGGGATTGTTTATATCGATGAAGTCGATAAAATTTCAAGAAAATCTGAAAATCCTTCAATTACAAGAGATGTATCAGGAGAGGGTGTTCAGCAAGCTCTTTTAAAACTTATTGAGGGCACTGTCGCTTCAGTTCCGCCTCAGGGTGGTCGCAAACATCCAAATCAAGAATTTGTTCAGCTCGACACTACAAATATATTGTTTATTTGTGGTGGTGCTTTTGATGGGCTAGAAAAAATTATTAAACAAAGATCAGAAAAAGGTGGCATTGGTTTTGGAGCTCAAGTAAATAGTAAGGCAGATGCTAAAGTAATCGGTGATGTCATTAAAGATGTTGAGCCGGAAGATCTAATTAAATTTGGTTTAATTCCTGAATTTATTGGAAGACTTCCTGTTGTTGCAACTCTTGAGTCCTTAAGTGAAGATGCTCTAGTTCAGATTCTTACCGAGCCTAAAAATGCGTTAACCAAACAATATATTAAACTTTTCGCGATGGAACATGTATCGCTAGAATTTAGAACTTCAGCACTCAGGCTAATTGCAAAAAAAGCGCTAGAACGAAAGACNGGAGCGCGCGGTCTTCGCTCAATTATGGAGCATGTTTTATTAGATACGATGTATGAATTACCCTCAATTAAGAATCTTGAAAAGGTTGTCATTGATGATGGTGTGATCGAACAATCAAGCAAACCTATACTTTTATTCTCAGAAAAGAAACAAGTTTCAGGAAAAAAATAAGCTTCGCAGTTGGTCAGTAAGGCCTTGAAATATTATAAACTGACCCAATGTTCAAGATTAATTAACGCTTATGAAAGCTCCTAATGGCTCAAGAAATTAAAATTAAAGATCCCCAACAAGATTTCATGCCCCTTTTACCTTTAAGGGATGTAGTTGTTTATCCGCATCTTGTGATTCCACTGTTTGTTGGACGAACAAAATCTGTAAAAGCTTTAGAAATTGCATCTGATAAAGATAAAAAGATAATTTTAGTAGCTCAAAAATCTGCAAGTAAAGATGAGCCTGATGCCAAAGATCTTTACGAATACGGCACCGTTGCATCTATTCTTCAGATGCTTAAATTACCTGACGGCACAGTCAAGGTTTTAGTTGAAGGTTTAAGCCGCGTAAAAATTAAAGAAGTACTTGACCAAGAAGCTTGTTTCGTCGCTCGATTCGATGAAATCAATATCCCTGAACCTAAAGATAAAGAATCATTAGCATTGATGAGGACAGTATTCTCACAGTTTGATCAATACGTTAAATTAAATAAAAAAATCCCTCCTGAAATCTTAACATCTCTTGCTGCTATTACAGACCCTGGCAGGCTGGCAGATATGATCGCAGCGCATCTCACGTTAAAGTTAGAAGAGAAGCAAACAATTTTAGAAACATTAAAAATTAAAAATCGTTTGGATCATCTTCTGAAGATCATGGAATCTGAAATCGATATTCTTCAAGTTGAAAAAAGAATTCGTGGCCGCGTTAAGCGTCAAATGGAAAAAAGCCAAAGGGAATACTATCTTAATGAACAAGTCAAAGCCATTCAAAAGGAATTGGGTGAGCAAGATGAAGGTGCAGATTTAGATGAGCTTGAAAAACGTATTCAAGAATCTGGCATGTCAAAAGAGGCTCTCGATAAAGCTACGTCTGAATTCAAAAAATTAAAAATGATGTCGCCAATGTCGGCTGAAGCATCAGTAGTAAGAAATTATATTGATACATTAATAGGATTGCCTTGGCAGAAAAAAACTAAAATTAGTCGTGAGTTAGCGCTTGCAGAAAAGATCTTGGATGAAGATCACTACGGTCTCGAGAAAGTCAAAGAACGTATTATTGAGTATCTTGCAGTTCAACAACGAGTTGATAAACTGAAAGCGCCTATTTTATGTTTAGTAGGCCCTCCGGGGGTCGGGAAAACATCCTTAGGACAAAGTATTGCCAAAGCAGTAAATCGTAAGTTTATTCGTATGGCTNTAGGCGGGGTGCGAGACGAATCNGAGATTCGCGGTCATNGAAGAACTTATATTGGCTCTATGCCCGGTAAAGTTTTACAAAGCATGACNAAAGCTGGAGTNACTAACCCATTATTCTTNCTAGATGAAGTNGANAAAATGGGTCAAGATTATCGGGGNGATCCAGCCTCAGCGCTCTTAGAGGTTTTAGACCCAGAACAAAATCATACTTTTACAGATCATTATGTAGAAGTCGAATATGATTTATCTGATGTGATGTTTGTCGCAACAGCNAACTCAATGAATATTCCTGAACCACTTTTGGATCGAATGGAGATNATTCGTCTATCGGGTTATACAGAGGCAGAAAAGCTTAANATTGCAATGCAATACTTATTACCCAAGCAACTTAAAATGCATGGTTTAAAAAAATCTGAAATTAGCATTACCTCTAAAGTTGTAAGAGAAATTATTCAGTATTATTCGAGAGAAGCGGGCGTTAGAAAATTAGAACAAGAAATCTCTAAAATATGTCGAAAGGCNGTTAAGGAGTTATTGAGCAAAAAATCNCTCAAAAAAGTCATTGTGAATAGTAAGAATTTNGAGGCTTATTTAGGCGTTAAAGTCTACGACATTGGACTTGCTTCAAAGAAAAANCAAATAGGCCAGGTTACGGGGCTCGCNTGGACTCAGGTCGGAGGAGAATTATTGACGATTGAGGCTGTCGTTTTACAAGGCAAAGGAAAAACAATNATTACAGGTAAGTTAGGCGAAGTCATGCAAGAGTCTATTCATGCTGCGATGAGCGTTGTGAGAAGTCGCGCCAACAAACTAGGAATAGCCGAAAATTTTTACGAAAAAAATGATATTCATATTCATTTACCCGAAGGAGCAACGCCTAAGGATGGCCCAAGTGCCGGTATTGGCATTACTTTAGCGATTGTATCGGCCTTAACTAATATTTCAGTCCGAGCTGATGTCGCTATGACAGGGGAAATAACATTAAGAGGTGAAGTTTTACCAATTGGCGGCCTAAAAGAGAAGCTGCTTGCAGCGCATAGAGGCGGCATCAAAACCGTGCTTATTCCAGAGCAAAATGTCAAAGATTTAACTGAAATTTCTGATGAAGTTAAAAATGCCTTAGAAATTCATCCTGTGCGCTGGATAGACGAAGTTTTAGAGCTTGCTTTGACTAAAATGCCAAAAAATATTGCCACAAAGGACCAAAAAGCCGTTCCTGTACCCCATAAAAACACCAGCACTATCACAAAATCCATTACACATTAGCGTAAACCTAGCGTTGGTAAGGACTATGTTGTAAAATAGCCGCCTTACTAACGAGTGTGCATGGGTGCTTAGCTCAGTTGGTAGAGCGTCGCCCTTACAAGGCGAATGTCGGCGGTTCGACCCCGTCAGCACCCACCAATTTTAGTAACAAGTTTTGGAGTGGTAGTTCAGTTGGTTAGAATACCGGCCTGTCACGCCGGGGGTCGCGGGTTCGAGTCCCGTCCACTCCGCCAAATCATTAAGGCGAATCTTAAGATTCGCCTTTTTGTTCATTCAGTGAGAACTTTTTGGTAACTTTTTTTATCATAAAGCTTATAAAGATAATAGGATAAATCCAATGTTAGACAAATTTAGAAGTTACGCTCAAACTAAGGCTGCCCAAGTTATTTTAGCGCTCGTTCTTATTCCTTTCGCATTATTTGGCATTGATTCATATCTCAACCAAGCCGGCAATAATTTAAGCATTGCTAAAGTTGATGGTTATAAAATTGCACTTCCAGAATATAACCGTGCCATTGAAAATGTCCGTAATCGGATGATGAGTGAAGGCAAGAAATTAGACCCAGCAATGTTTGATTCATTTGAATTCAAAGAGTCAGTGGTTGATGGACTTATCACAAAACAATTAATCAACAATGATATTAAAAAATCTCAATTTAAAATCACAGATCAACAACTAAGCCAATATATTATTGGTATGCCTGATTTTCAAAAAGATGGAAAGTTTTCACAGGAACTTTACGATAAAGTTCTACAAAATAATCAGCTTAACCCTAAGAAATTTGAAGAAAGTATCAGAAACGATTTACTCATTCAGCAAGTGCGAGATGGGCTTCAAAAACTTACATTTATTCCACCAAATAATTTAACAGAAACATTAAAAGCAACATCTCAACAAAGGGAAGTGACTGTTGCTGAATTCAAAACAAAAGAATATATGGCTAAGGCAAATATTTCCGAAAAAGACATGCAGGCTTTCTATGATCAAAATAAANCAAAGTTCTTAGCACCTGAACAGGTGAAAGCCGAATTTGTTGTATTTTCATTAACAAGCATTCTTCCGAGCATTACTGTATCTGAAGATGAAGTGAAGGCTTTTTATAAAACAAATGCAGATAAATATCAAAATCAGCAGCAAAGAGAAGCAAGTCATATTTTAATAGCTGCATCTAAGAATGCCGCACCTGCAGAAAAAGCTAAGGCTAAGGCAAAAGCTGAAGATGTCTTAGGTCAGATTAAAAAGAATCCTAAGCAATTTGAGGAGCTAGCAACAAAATACTCACAAGATCCTGAATCCGCTAAAAAAGGCGGTGACTTGGGTGCGTTTGGCCGTGGCATGATGGTTAAGCCTTTTGATGATGCTGTTTTCTCAATGAAAGTTAACGAGATTAGCGGTATTGTTGAGTCTGACTTTGGTTACCACATTATTAAGCTAACAAAAGTCATAGGTGAGGGGGGTGGTTTCGATGCCATAAAGCCACAAATTAAAGCCGAATTAATCTACCAAAAAGCTCAAGATAAATATGCAGCCCTTGCGGAAGATTTTAGTAATAAAGTTTACGAGCAGTCATCAAGTCTTGATGTGGTTTCGAAGAAATTTAATCTGCCTATTCAAAAAACTGATTGGATTAGCCGTAACGAATCAGATAAATTTTTTAAAAATGAAGCACTGATGAATGCTTTATATTCAAAAGAATCAATTAAGGATCGAAGGAATACTGAAGCGATTGAAGTCACTCCTAATAACTTAATTTCCGCCCGTGTAGTTGATTACAAAGCGCAATCAACAAAACCATTTGCTGAGGTTAAAAAGAGCATTGAAGATTATTTAAAATTTGAAGCTGCAAAAAAATTAGTAGCTACCGAAGGTGAGGCAGCATTAAAGTCTGTTGCTGATGCTTCTCGTAAAATTGATTGGCAGGCTACAGTTTTAGTCGACCGCAAAAACACAAAAGGCTTGAGTCAGGCTGTCACTAATCACGCTTATAAGATGCCTACAGACAAGCTTCCGAGCTATAGTGGTTTTGTAGATGGTAATAACGGTTATGTGATTGTTAAAGTAAGTAAAGTAGCATTTCCGAACGATGACAACGAAGANAATAAAAAAGAATTTGCGTCTAGTTATACAGAGGCATTATCAAGTGAATACCTGAGTGCTTATCTGAAAGGATTAAAAGCGAAGTCGAGTGTATCAGTTAATCAAAAATTCTTTGAAGCAACACAAAAGAATTAATCGATTGAACCTGCGGCAGTAATATTCATGCCGCCATCTACATAAGTAATTTCGCCTGTAATACCTGATGCAAGATCGCTACATAGAAATGCAGCAGCATTTCCAACTTCTTCAATCGTAACATTTCGTCTTAATGCAGCATGTTTCTCATTAAAGCCTATCATGCGATCAAAGTCAGCAATTCCTGATGCAGCAAGGGTTTTTATTGGTCCTGCTGAAACTGCATTAACTCGAATACCTTTTGGCCCCAAGCTTTGAGCCATGTATCTTACATTAGCCTCCAAACTTGCTTTGGCAAGTCCCATCACATTATAGTTTGGCATTGTTCTTTCCGCGCCAAGATAACTCAATGTAAGTAAACTCGCATGCTCGCTCAGCATTGGCAGTGCTGCTTTAGCTAATGCTGTAAAACTGTAAGAGCTTATATCATGAGCTACTCTGAAGTTTTCACGCGTTGTTGCCTCAACGAAATCTCCCTTTAAAGCTTCCTTAGTAACAAAGGCTAGCGAATGAACAATAACATCTAATTTATCCCAGTGTTTCTTTAACAAAGGAAATAGATTATCGATTTGCTCGTCACTTGAAACGTCGCAAGGTAGCACGATATTTGAATTAAAATCTTGAGCAAGTTTTTTTACTCGTTCATCGTGTTTTTCCATTTGATAAGTAAAGGCTAATTCAGCTCCTTCGCGTTTCATTGCGGAAGCAATGCCATAAGCAATAGATCGATCACTCAAAAGACCGAGAATTAAAACCCGTTTACCAGTTAAAAACCCCATCATGTATTCCTTTATTTTCTTTGATTCTTATTTTTCGGATCAAGCAGATCTCTTAACCCTTCACCGAGTAAATTATAACCTAGGACTGTAATCAAAATGGCCAGTCCTGGAAATAATGATAGCCACCATGCAAACTGAATGTACTCTTTGCCATCGGTCAAAATATTACCCCATGAGGACTGTGGCGCTTGAACCCCAAGCCCAAGAAAACTCAATCCAGATTCGGTTAATACTGCACTTGCAATTCCTAAAACAGAAGTTACGATGATGGGCGTTAGGCTATTAGGGAGTAGGTGCTTTGAAATAAGCCTGTAATCTGAAGCGCCCATAGCTTCAGCTGCTAATATATATTCTCGATTTCTGAGACTTAAAAACTCTGCCCGAACAAGGCGAGTAACACCCATCCAGGAAGTCAGTCCAATCACAATCATAATGTTCCAAATTGACGGTGTTAAAAAAGCAATGACCGCAAGTATCAGAAAAAAAGTAGGAATGGATAACATAATATCTACAAAGCGCATGATTATAGAATCGATATATCCACGATAAAATCCAGCAATGGCACCTAAAAAAGTGCCAATTACTGTAGCAATACCTACAGCTACAATGCCTACTAAAAGTGAAATTCTAGATCCATAAAGCATGCGTGAAAAAACATCTCTTCCTAGTCCGTCAGTTCCCATAAAATGCGAGACGGAAGGTGGCAAAAGTATTGAATGAATATCAATGTAATTTGGATCGTAAGGCGATAGCCATGGTGCAAATACCGCAATAAATAAAACGAGGGAAATAATTATAATTCCACTTAAAGTTAATGGGTTTTGCGTGAGGATTTTCAATTTGAAATACCTCGTCTAATTCGCGGATCGGCCCAAGCATAACCAATATCTGCGATTAGATTTCCAAATAGCGTTAAGACGGATCCAATTGTAAGGATTCCCATGACCACAGGAAAGTCTCTCATTAATACAGCGTCAAAAAATAATTTACCCATACCAGAAATTGCAAAAATAGATTCCCCAATTACAGAGCCACCAATNAAGCCAGGAATTGATAGGCCTACAATAGTGATAAGCGGTAATAATGTATTTCTTAATGCATGACCATAAATCACTTTATTTTCCGTGAGTCCTTTAGCGCGTGCAGTCGTTATGAACTCTTGTTGCAGCACATCTAACATTCCATTTCTCACATACAGAGAAATGCTTGCAAGGCCGCCTAAACTTGAAACAAAGACCGGTAGTATCAGATGTTTAAATAAATCTAGATATTGTGAAATTAAATCCATATTTTCATACCCTGCGCTATGGAGACCTGAAATGGGGAGCCAAGAATGTGTCACCCCAGTCCAATACATCAGTAAAAGTGCTAACCAAAAACCAGGGACAGCAAAGCCTACGAATACAATAATAGTTATGAGTCGGTCCGGCCATTTATTTTGATTTACTGCTGAAACAACNCCTAAAAATATCGAAAGCACAAAAATAATAAGNAGNCCTATCAGATTAATCATAAGCGTTATNGGTAAGGCATCTTGAATCATGCCTTTGGTGATATTGCCTTTTTCATCTTTCGTTTCCCATAAAACAGGACGCTGATGCGAAGCAAAAGAATTCCCAAAATCTAATTTCACAATTCTTTTTAACCATAAACTGTATTGCGTCATCAAGGGCTTATCTAAATTGTAAAGTGCTCTTAGTTTTTGACGAGATTCNTCAGATGCTTTTGGATTAAAGGCTGATTCTGATGCGGTGATGTCCCCTGGAGCTAGATGCATAATAAAAAAAGAAATAAGACTGATACCAATTAACATTGGAATCATCCATAACAAACGTTTAATTAGATAGTTAAGCATTTTATGGCGTTATTTCATTTCTTCTAAGGGTGGAAGGAATAAACCATTCGTAAGAATTATACGCAATTCCGGCAGGTGGCGTAGGTGACTCAATACCTTTGATACGTTTACTCATAGCAGTTAGACCATATCCAGCATACAGATAAACTATAGGGCTTTCTCTGAGTAAGATTTTTGAAAAAGCATGATAAATTTTTTCTCGTTTATCAGGATTTAATTCAGTTCGACCTTCTTCAAGTAATTGATCAACTTCTTTATTACTGTATCCAATAAAATTAAATTGGCCAGGTTTTTGTTGAGATGAATGCCAAATATTATATTGATCAGGATCGAGCGATAAGCTCCAGCCAAGAATAACAGCATCAAAATCACTTGTTTTGATAAATTGGTTTACAAAACTTGCCCATTCAATCACACGAATCTTCACATCAATACCGACATCTTTAAGTCTTCTTTGAATAAGAACTGCAGTCATCTCTCTTTGTTTATTTTGATTGGTGAGAATTTCAAATGCGAAAGGTTTGCCATCTTTCTCTAAAATACCATCATGATTAGTGTCATTAAAGCCTGCTTCATGGAGTAACTTAAGTGCCATATTTTTATCGTAAGGGTAGGGGTGAAGTGCTCGATCGCTCCATCGAGTCCCAGGTTTATAGGGTGATGCGACAGGCTCTCCCAGGCCTAAGAGAACGCCATCTATAACTTCCTGTTTATCAAGCGCATAATTAATCGCTTGCCTGACTCTAATATCATTAAATGGAGAACGTTTTGAATTAAAGCCAAGGTAGGTATAGCTATTTCCAAGCTCTTTATAAAGTGCTAATTTATTCTTCAGGTCTGGTCTAGAAGGAATAACGCGAGCAAATTGAATAGGATTAATATTCATAAGGTCGATATTATCAGCGATCAATTCTAAAAATTGAGACGATGTATCTGGTATGAAGCGGGATGTGAGTTTACTTATATTGGGCTCACCCATCACAGAGGAGGAGCTAGCCTCTAAAGTTAATTTCTCACCATTTACCCAATTTGCCAATTTATAGTAACTAGAGCCAACAGGTTTTCTTGAGAAAAAAGTGCGATTAATATCCTCATCCTTCAGAATATGTTTCGGAAGAATTTGAAGTGTTGCCCAGCTATCTAAGGCAGGCGCATAAGCTTTTTTATATACAACTCTGAACGTATGAAGATCTGGAACTTCTGCCTTATCCACTAGCTTGTAATCAGAGCCATAAGGAGTTCTTGTTTTGTCATCGGTAACAAGTTTCCATGTAAAAAGAACATCTTCACTGGTTAAATCATGACCATCAGACCACTTAAGATTCTTTTTTAAATAAAAGGTAACTGTTTTTTGGTCGCTTGAAATCGTCCATTTTTCTGCTATTTCAGGAGCAAGCTCTAAATTTTTGTCGTATTTAATAAGTTTATTAAAAATATTTCCTGAGATAGCTGATGATGCTGAGTCTCCTGCAATCATGGAAATGAGATTGCTTGGCTCACCAGACATGGCATCGATAAGCATTCCGCCTCTTTCACTTTGGAATGTGCCTTCATAGTTGTATGCGATTTCTTTTTTATCGCTGCACGATGTTATATTAGCCAAAACGAATAAGAGGAATATATATTTGAAATACATATGTGTAGTCAATTAATTACTTCTTTGAAGTTGAAGGATAGACCCAATTTGAATATCTGAGGAAGTCATTTGATTGATATCTTTTAATTCATCAATATGCATATCATATCTTTTTGCAATTTTATTAAGTGTATCTCCTGATTTTACTTTATGCCTGTTTGGCTTAACTGAGCTTTCAGTTTTTTTATTACTTTGAATTTTTAACTCATCAATCTCTTGGATCGCATTAGATCCCACACCTTCTTTTTTAGATACCAATATCATCGTTGAGGTCTTGATTGTTCTTTGCGGATTCAAATCATTTGCTTTGATGAGATCGCTTTCTTGCATGTCAAATTTATTTGCTATCGCTTTTATTTTCTCGTTATGTTTTGGTTGGTATATATTCCATGACACCAAAGGTTTTTCATTTTGACTAAGATTTTTTA
>B570J29644_1000026_pt1 | contig 15868 bp, 13 predicted proteins | sample LakMenE07Oct09ns_FD_29644 | JGI IMG/M metagenome (IMG submission 29644) | reverse complement strand
TCCATTTGCTCCTACTCCAATTGGTGCTATGACAGGAATAAAATCTCCCTCATCTAAAAAATTAATAATACTAGGATTAATTGATGCAATTTCCCCTACATGACCAAGATCAATTGTTTTTTTAGGGTCTATATCATTTTGTACAATGAGTTTTTTAGCGTGAATAAAATTTCCATCTTGGCCGGTGAGACCCACCGCTTTTCCGCCATGTCTATTGATGAGATTTACAATCTCTTTATTCACCTGGCCACCTAAAACCATTTCTACTATGTCCATAGTTTCAGCATCAGTTACCCTCATGCCTTGAATAAACTCACCTTTTTTACCAAGCTTATCGAGATGTTCATCTATTTGAGGACCGCCACCATGAACAACAACGGGGTTCATGCCAACTAATTTTAAAAGTACGACGTCGCTAGCAAATGACTGCTTTAAATTTTCGTCGACCATGGCATTTCCACCATACTTAATGACGATGGTTTTGCCAAAGAATTTTTTGATGTACGGTAAAGCCTCACTTAATATTTTGGCTTTGTGTTCCGGTTGAATATTTTGACTCATTTTTATGCCTATAGTTTTTTTAAGATTTTAAAGCTTTTTAATAAAAAATTTTGAATTTCTTTGTGGCAAATAAGACTCTATTCTTTTTTTAGGAAGCTTTTGAATATTCTCTTCTTTAAAACCTTTCTCAATGAACCAATGCTCAGTTCTTGTTGTTAAGGCAAATAGATATTTATAATTTCTTTGTCGCGCAAGTTCTTCACAATAATTATAGAGCTTTGACCCAAAGCCTTTAGACTGGTAATTTTTGTTAATAGCAAAGCATGCAAATTCAACATAATCATCATAAGAATATAAAGCTGCACAACCGATAATTTTATTATCATGCTCGATCACTAAAAAGTTTTCTATCTCATGATCAATTCTTTCTCTGCCTCTTTTAACAAGATACCCTCCAGCCTCCAGTGGATTAATTAGCTTATGAATTCCTTTAACGTCGTTATGAGAAGCTGGCCTAATAGCATCTAGAGCTTTTTCGGTAATAACTGTTCCTACACCTTCATCTGTAAATAATTCTTGCAGAATCGCACCATCAATATGCCTATTAATGAGATGAATTTTATTTATACCTGCTTCAGAAGCTTTAATAGCAATTTCAAGAAGATCTAACTCATTGGAGTTGATATTAATAAGCTCATGTTTTTTTGGATTATTTTTTGAAGTGCTTTTATAAAGATTAATTGCCTTTTCTAATGTCATCTCATGCAGAAGTTCATTCCTTAGATTAAAAATACCATCGGAATCTATAAGAAGAATAAGTTTATCCGCTTCTAAAGCTATAGAGGTTTTGAGGGCTACATCTTCCATTGTGAGATTAAATACTTCACCTGTAGGCGAATAACCGATGGGTGAGATCACTACTAATTCTTTGTTGTCTAATTTTTTCTTGATGGCAGCGCTGTCAATTTTTCTTACTTCCCCTGTATGTTGCATATCGATACCATCAATTACACCCAAAGGTTTTGCAGTAATAAAATTTCCGCTAGAGACTTTAATATCACTACCCGCCATGGGCGAGTTTAAAAGACTTGAAGAAAGTGTTGATTCAATATTGATCTTAATCAGGCCATTAGCTTCTTTAACAGCTTCCATACTTAAATCATCAGTGACTCGAACATTTCTTACAAGCTGAGTTGAAATTTTTTTCTCTTTTAGCTTCTGGTCGATTTGAGGTCTTGCCCCATGAACGAGGATAATTTTGACATTTAAGCAAGTTAATAAATTGATGTCGTGAGAGAGAGCGGTAAACTGATCTTCATCAAGAAGCTCCCCGCCAAAAGCAATCACAAATGTTTTATTGCTAAAAGTATTGATATACGGGGCCGCTAATCTAAACCATCTTGCAAATGTTTGGCTGTCTAGTTTTGGAATAGTGTTTGCAGGCACGTTGTTTTGAAAAAGACTGGAGGGGGCACAATTAAGCGCTTCACATATTTTTAATAATTGCGCTTCACCTATATTTTGCTCGCCCCTTTCTATTCTAGAAAGATTACCGGGGTCGCTCGCAATTTTTTTTGCTAATGCCTGCAGGGTGAACCCTAGAGACTTCCTTCTTTTTCTGATTGCTGCGCCAAGAGACATAGGTTTATAATTTGCTTAAAATGCATATTTTACATGTATTTTTATAAAAAAATCAAAAATTTTGCGTATTATGCAAAATCACCCCATAAATTTTGCATAATCGATAGCGCTACGACGGAGGCGGTTTCCGTTCTTAGAACTCTCTTGCCAAAATTTACTGGAACAAATGAGCTACTTAAAGCTAAATTCATTTCTTTTTCTGAAAAGCCGCCCTCAGGTCCCACCATAAAAACAACAGGAGAAGAAGGTTTTTCTAAATGATTGATATTTTGAGCTTTCGCTGGCGTAAGGATTAACTTCAAACTGTTAGCTATTTGGTTTTGATTACTGAGCCATTGGACTAAGTGAATCGGACTTAAAATATCCGGAATGATGCTTCGCCCGGTTTGTTCGCAGGCTGAAATAGCAACAGTTCTCCAGTGCTCAAGTTTTTTATCTGCCCTTTCACGGTCAAGCTTAATAATAGATCGTTCAGTCAATAGAGGCTGTATGGATTGGATACCAAGCTCAACCGCTTTTTGAATAATCCAGTCCATTTTGTCTCCAGCTGCAAGACCTTGTGCGAGGGTAATTTTTAAGGGTGACTCATGATTCACTGCATACCTATCGATAATCTCAACAGAAGTTTTATGCTTAGATAATTCAATTACTTTTGCGACATAATCATAACCGTCACCATTAAAGAGTGCGAATTGATCGCCCACCTTTAATCTTAAAACTTTTGTAGCATGGATATGTGTCTGCGCAATTAACTCAACGACATGTTTGAGTTCTAGGTTTTCGGAGTGGTAAAATCGATTTTCTTCCATAGTCAATTCTATTAAAAAGATAAGCTATATTAAGGCATAAAACATGGTTAGTTTAAATACTCCACTTTGCGATTTTGGTTGGAAAGCGATCGATTTTAATTTGCAGGGGGTCGATGATACCTTTTGGAACCTAGAAAAATCAAAAGGGGCTAATGGTTTGCTTATCATGTTCATATGTAACCACTGCCCATATGTGAAAGCAATTTTGCCAAGACTGGTGAAAGATGTTCGAGCACTAAAAGATCTCGGCATTGAAACGGTTGCCATTCAAAGTAATGACACTGAGAATTATCCTGAGGATTCATTTGAGAATATGAAACTCGTTGCGCATCAATTTAACTTTCCTTTTCCTTACGCAATTGATCACAGTCAAGAAACTGCGCGTTCCTATAATGCTATTTGTACACCTGATTTTTTTGGTTTTAATCGTAATCTAGAACTGCAATATCGTGGACGCTTCGATGCAACTGGCCGAGGAGAGCCGCCACCCAATAATACGCGAGATTTATATGAGGCAATGCTTCTTGTTGCTAAGACCCAGCAAGGCCCCGTTGACCAAAAATCGAGTATAGGTTGCTCAATCAAATGGCGAGAATGAAAAGCATTTAGCTCAAATAATCAAGGGGCAAAAAGACCCTATTCACCTTGCTGAAAAGGGGTATTTAAGCAATAATTTAGGTAAAAATAACATCAATTTTTTAACTTTACATTTAGTACGCAAATACTTAAAAAATATTTGTAATGCTGTCAATTTCGGGAGGCAATAATGGCAACACGTCAAGATTTAGCTAACGCGATTCGTGCGTTATCAATGGATGCAGTTCAAAAAGCAAACTCAGGTCACCCAGGCGCGCCTATGGGTATGGCTGAAATTGCCGAAGTTTTATGGAATCATCATTTACAACATAACCCTTCTAATCCAAACTGGGCTAATCGTGATCGTTTTATTCTTTCGAATGGACATGGTTCGATGTTGATTTATTCATTGCTTCATCTCACAGGTTACGATTTACCAATGGATGAAATCAAAACATTTCGTCAACTTCATTCTAAGTGTGCAGGCCACCCCGAATACGGTTATGCACCAGGTGTAGAAACAACCACAGGACCTTTAGGACAAGGCATAAGCAATGCGGTAGGTTTTGCAATGGCAGAAAAATTACTCGCTAACCAATTTAATAAACCTAATCATAAAATTGTAGATCACCACACATATGTATTTTTAGGTGATGGTTGCATGATGGAAGGTGTTTCTCATGAGGCTTCTGCCCTTGCAGGAACATGGGGCCTTGGAAATTTAATTGCATTCTGGGATGACAATGGAATTTCTATCGATGGTCACATCGAAGGTTGGTATACAGACGATACAGCCAAACGTTTCGAATCATATGGTTGGCATGTAATTCCAAATGTAGATGGCCATGATTTTGAAGCCATTAACAAAGCAGTAGAAGCAGCGAAGAAAATAACAGACAAGCCATCATTAATTTGTTGCAAAACTATTATTGGCAAAGGCTCACCTAATAAATCTGGATCACATGATTGTCATGGATCAGCATTAGGTGATGCTGAAGTCGCAGCTACAAGAGAAGCCATTGGTTGGAAGCACGATCCTTTTGTAATTCCTGAAGACGTATACGCAGGATGGAGCGCTAAAGATAAAGGTGCTAAAGCTGAAGCAGCATGGAATGATAAATTCGCGGCTTATGAAAAAGAATTTCCAGATTTAGCTGCTGAATTTAAACGTCGCATGAAAGGCGATCTTCCAAAAAATTGGAAAGCATCAACTGATGCCATGATTAAATCAGTAAATGAAAAAGCTGAAGTATTAGCGACACGTAAAGCCTCACAAAATGCTATTGCTGCGCTTGCGCCAATATTGCCAGAATTTGTGGGAGGTTCAGCAGACTTAACAGGGTCTAACTTAACAAGCTGTTCATCATTCCAGCACGTAAGCGGCAAAACACCAGGTAATTATATTTCTTATGGCGTACGTGAATTTGGTATGGCAGCTATTATGAATGGCATGGCGCTTCATGGTGGTGTGCTTCCATTCGGTGGCACTTTCCATATATTCACAGACTATATGAAGAACGGCATGAGAATGGCAGCGCTTATGAAACAAAGAGTGATCTATGTTTTAACGCATGACTCGATTGGTCAAGGTGAAGACGGACCAACACATCAACCGATCGAAACTACCTCAGGTCTTCGTTACATTCCAGAATGGATGTATGGAGACCAGCAGACTCAACTGAAACAGCAGTAGCATGGGTAGTTGCAGTTGAAAGCATTCATAACCCAACAAGCTTAGTATTAAGCAGACAAAATACTTCATTTACAAAAAGAACTGATGCGCAAATTGATTTAATTCGCAAAGGCGCTTATGTATTATCAGAAGCTGAAGGCGGCAAGGCAGATATCATTCTGATAGCAACTGGATCAGAAGTCGATCTTGCATTGAAATCACAAGCGGCATTAAAAGAGCAAAATATCAAAGCACGTGTTGTTTCTATGCCATCAACAAATGTATATGATCGCCAAGATCAGGCATACAAAGATAGCGTATTAACTAAAGGTGTAAAACGTGTATCGATTGAAGCGGGTGTGACCGACTTCTGGAGAAAATATATTGGTTTAGACGGCGCAGCTGTTGGTATCGATACATTTGGCGAATCAGCTCCTGGCGGCGCATTATTTAAACACTTTGGATTTACAGTAGAAAATGTTGTTTCAACTGTTAAATCAATTCTGTAATTATTATTGAGTAAGTTTAATAAGGCATCTCAATTTTGAGATGCCTTATTTTTTACCGAGGAAATTTTTATGGCAGTTAAGATAGCAATCACAGGATTTGGAAGAATAGGCCGTTTAATATTAAGAGCGATTTATGAGTTAAATCATCAAGATATTAAAGTAGTTGCTATTAATTCGAGTCGTGGTGATGCAGCATCTAATGCTCATTTATTAAAATACGATAGCGCGCATGGAAAATTTAATGCTGACATCAAAACCAATGACCATGAAATTATTATAAATGGTGATGTTATTAAATTTTATAGCACAAGGAATCCTGAAGACTTACCTTGGGGTGAATTAAATGTAGACGTGGTTATGGAATGTACCGGTGCTTTTACTAGTAAAGAAAAATCGAACATACATTTGAAACAAGGCGCTAAGAAAGTATTGATTTCTTCACCGGGAGATAAAGATGTTGATGCAACTATTGTTTATGGCGTAAACCATCTCACTTTAAAAGCTTCTGACCTTATTGTTTCTAATGCTTCTTGCACAACGAATGGCTTGGCGCCAATGGTAAAACCATTGCATGAAAAACTGGGGATTGTCACAGGACTTATGACAACCATTCACTCATATACAAACGACCAATATTTAAATGACAATCAACATAAAGATCTAAGAAGAGCGCGTTCTGCAACAGCCTCTATGATTCCTACCAAAACAGGTGCCGCAGAGAGTGTTGCATTAGTCATACCTGAATTAAAAGGTAAGCTTGATGGTATTGCAATTAGAGTACCCACATTAAATGTATCATTAGTAGAGCTTACTTTCACACCTAAAAAAACGACATCAAAAGAAGAAGTAAATCGCATCATGAAAGAAGCAGCCAACCAAGGCCTATTAAAAGGTATATTAATTTACAATGACGAGCCATTGGTATCTGTTGATTTCAATCACACAGAAGCCTCATCTCATTTTGATGCTAATCTCACCAAAGTGAGTGAGGATGGATTGCTCGTAAAAGTTTTTGGGTGGTATGACAATGAGTGGGGGTTTAGCTGTCGAATGATTGATACAGCTTTGGCTATGATTGCTGCCAAATAATATTTGATTAATGAACATCAAAAAACTAGTCGATTTAAATCTTAAAGATAAAAGAGTTTTTATTCGCTCTGACTTGAATGTCCCTATTCAAGATGGAAAAATTACCTCCCCTAAAAGAATTCTAGCTTCAATTCCGAGCATTACATTTGCACTTCAAAAAGGCGCAAGTGTTATGGTGACATCTCACCTAGGCAGGCCTGAAGAGGGAAAATTTAATGAGAGTGATTCGTTAAAGCCCGTAGTAGAGTTCTTAAAAAATCATCTTGATTATCCAGTGCGTCTTGTGTCAGATTGGGCTATTACTCCCTTTGATACAGCTCCAGGCCAGCTAGTAGTTTTAGAGAATTGTAGATTTAATATTGGCGAAAAACGAAATGATGAAGTTTTAGCAAAAAAATATGCTTCACTCGCAGATATTTTTGTCATGGATGCATTTGGGACGGCACATCGCAAAGAAGCATCAACTTATGGTATTGCAGAACACGTAGATATTGCATGTGCAGGTATTTTATTTTTGGCTGAACTAGAAGCCCTTGAAAAAGCCTTATTAAACCCCTCAAGACCTATGATTGCTATTGTAGGCGGTAGTAAAGTCTCATCTAGTTAAGTATATTAGATACATTGTCTGACAAAGTTGATCAGCTTATTGTTGGCGGTGGAATTGCAAATACTTTTATCAAAGCGATGGGTTTTGAAGTCGGTAGCTCTTTGTTCGAAGAAGAACTCGTACCTGCAGCAAAAAAAATTATTGATAAACTATCTAAGCGTGGTGCATCGTTGCCTATTATTTCCGATGTTGTTTGTGGTAAGAAATTAGACGCAAATGAAAGAGCCACCACAAAAAATATTAAAGACATTAGCAAAGATGACATGATCTTTGATCTAGGAAAAGACTCGGTGGATAAAATTGTGAAATGTATTCAAAATGCTAAAACTATCATTTGGAACGGTCCTATCGGTGTATTTGAATTCGATCAATTTGCAAAAGGTACTGAAACAATGACGCGAGCAATTGCAGACTCGCCCGCATTTTCATTAGCAGGCGGTGGTGACACTATTGCTGCAATTGAAAAATTTAAAGTTGCAAAAGATATTTCATATATTTCAACAGCAGGTGGCGCATTTTTAGAGTTTGCAGAAGGCAAAAAACTTCCTGCAATTGAAATCTTAGAAAGAAGATTCTAAATGCCAGAAAATCAATTAATAGCGACATCAATTAAGAGTCTGCCTTTACTTCACAAAGGCAAGGTAAGAGATATTTATGAAATTGATGATAAACATCTATTGATTGTTACAACAGATCGACTATCTGCATTTGACGTTGTAATGAGTGAGCCGATTCCATTTAAGGGATTTGTTCTTACGCAAATGGCTGATTTTTGGTTTAATAAACTCTCTTTTGTCGTTGCAAATCATTTGTCTGGAATTGCCCCGGAAACGTCGTAGCTGAAAATGAAGTAATTCAAGTAAAAAATCGCGCCATTGTGGCGCGAAAATTAAAGGCGTTACCTATTGAAGCAATTGTCCGAGGTTATTTGTCAGGTAGTGGCTGGAAAGATTATCAAAAAACACAATCAGTGTGTGGCATAAAACTTCCACAAGGTTTAAAAGAGTCTGCAAAATTAAGTGAGCCTATATTTACACCTTCAAGCAAAGAAGCAGTTGGCAGTCACGATGAAAATATTTCATATGAGGAATGCGAAGCTCGTGTCGGAAAAGATATTGCATCCCAAATTCAAGAAATTAGTATTAAGTTATATCAAGAAGCATCAAACTTCGCTCTCACAAAGGGCATTATTATCGCAGACACTAANTTTGAATTTGGTTTGGATGATCAAAATCGTTTAGTGCTTATTGATGAAATATTAACGCCAGATTCTTCTCGGTTTTGGCCGCTAGATCAATATCGCGAAGGCGCTTCTCAGCCAAGTTTTGATAAGCAATTTATTAGGGACTGGCTAGAAAATAGCGGATGGAATAAAACACCGCCGCCCCCTTCATTACCCGAAGATGTTATTAACAAAACAAGTCAAAAATATTTAGAAGCCTTTAAAAAACTTACAGGCCAAGACATTAAAAAGTAAATTGAATGAAATAAAAAAGGCGCCTTGATTAAGGCGCCTTTTTTCATTTAACAATTACAGAAGCGGCACAATAAGAAGAGCCACTATATTTATAATTTTAATAAGCGGATTAATAGCTGGGCCAGCAGTATCTTTGTAAGGATCACCTACGGTATCTCCTGTAATGGCTGCTTTATGGGCTTCTGAACCTTTACCGCCATGGTTACCATCTTCAATATATTTTTTTGCATTATCCCAAGCACCACCACCTGTGCACATCGAGATAGCTACAAATAAACCGGTCACAATCGTTCCCATGAGAAGACCGCCTAATGCTTTAGGACCTAAAGTTAAACCTACAACAATTGGCACTGCAACAGGAAGCAATGAAGGCACAATCATTTCTTTAATTGCTGCTGTCGTTAACATATCTACGGCGCGCGCATAATCAGGTTTGCCTTTACCAGTCATAATGCCTTTAATCGTTTTGAATTGACGTCTTACTTCTTCAACGACTGCACCTGCGGCTCTTCCTACAGCTTCCATAGCCATCGCAGCAAAAAGGTAAGGGATAAGACCGCCAATAATTAATCCAATAATAACTAACGGGTCACTTAGATCAAATGTAGTTGCAATACCTACCGATTCTAATTTATGTGTGTAGTCTGCAAAAAGAACAAGCGCTGCAAGACCGGCTGAGCCAATTGCATAACCTTTAGTAACTGCTTTAGTTGTATTGCCAACAGCATCTAATGGATCAGTCACATCACGAACGCTTTTAGGTAGGCCGGCCATTTCAGCAATGCCACCTGCGTTATCGGTGATAGGACCGTAAGCATCTAATGCCACAATAATACCAGCCATACTTAACATGGATGTAGCAGCAACTGCGACACCATAAAGACCTGCAAGATCATGAGATACGAAAATTGCAATACAAACAGATATAACAGGCAAGGCTGTTGATTTCATTGAGATGCCAATNCCAGCAATAATATTTGTTGCGTGACCAGTTTTAGAAGCNCGTGCAACGTGTCTTACTGGCTCATAATCTGTGCCCGTATAATATTCCGTAATCCATACTAAAGCTGCTGTTAGCGCTAGGCCTACGATACATGCTTGGAATAAAGCCATAGATGAAACATTTACATNTTGGATTGAAACGCCTTCAGGAAATACAAAGTTTGTTACATAGTAGAAAGCTATAAGTGAAAGTCCACCGGCAACGATGAGACCTTTATATAAAGCAGGCATTACATTTTTCATTTTAGGCGTTGCTCTTACAAAGAAACATCCAACAATCGATGTCACGATAGAAGCTGCACCCAATAGAAGCGGATAAATAATTCCGCTTGCGCCACTATTTGTAATCACGAGACCACCAAGGAGCATGGTTGCAATTAAAGTTACTGCATAAGTTTCAAATAAATCTGCTGCCATACCTGCGCAATCACCCACATTGTCACCGACGTTATCTGCAATCACAGCAGGATTTCTTGGATCATCTTCTGGAATACCAGCTTCAACTTTACCTACTAAGTCAGCACCTACATCAGCGCCCTTAGTAAATATTCCACCACCTAAACGGGCAAAAATTGAAATAAGTGAGGAACCAAAAGCGAGCCCAATAAGAGGATTTAAATTNGTTGCGTCAGCCCCNCCTAAGTACATATAAAANCCAGTGACTCCGAGAAGCCCAAGCCCAACGACTAATAAACCCGTGATAGCACCACCTTTAAAAGCTACATCAAGTGCTGGAACGATGCCTTTTGTGGCGGCTTGTGCTGTTCTGACATTCGCTTTGACTGAGACATTCATGCCAATAAACCCGCAAGCACCCGATAGGAAAGCGCCTACAACAAAACCTAACGCAGTATCCTTTGAAATAAAGATGCCAATTAAAATGGCTAGCACGACACCTACGATCGATATGGCTTTGTATTGTCTTGCGAGATAAGCCTTTGCCCCTTCTTGAATAGCCAGGGCAATTTCTTGCATTTTTGCATTGCCAGCAGGCAGTTTAAATATCCAAGCGCTCATCACTGCACCATAAAGAATTGCCAATAGTGCTGCGCCAATAATAAGGTTAAGTTCTGACATACATTCTCCTAAATTTTGGAAATCTTAAAATGAAAAACTAATTTAATAAATTATCACATTCAATAACTTTGTGACTAGAAAACTAGATATTTTAATTACAAATTATCCTGCGAAAATCATTGACAAGCCGATTAAAAATAATAAACAAGCGAATATTTTTTTTAATGATAAAACAGAAATTTGATGAATCCATTTTGTTGCTAATCTAACAAAAATGAGACTTGAGGATGTCATCAATATAAGTCCAGGTAGATAGATGTAACCGATACTAAATTGAGGAAAATGGCTAGCATGTAAGCCATTTTTGATAAATCCAAAAGAAGCGCCTAACCCNATAAATATGCCTAATGAGCTTGNAAGTCCGACAGCAAGCCGTGGATTAACTTTATGATAAATGAAATAAGGTACAAACATTGTTCCGCCTCCAATCCCAATAACGGTCGAGATAGAAGCGATGGTAAATCCATAAATNTTAGCAAGAAATACCGACGGCAATTGAACAACACTTTTGATTATAGGTGCCTTAAAAATCTCATAGGCAGCAAGAAAAGTATAGGCAATAAAAACATGTTTAATAAGTGTGATATTTAAATGAGGCATGACAAAAGCCATAATAGTTGAGCCTAATAAAACCCCAGGAATATAGGGACCGGCTGTCGACCAGTTCATATTATTTCGTTTTGTATGGTAGAAGCTTGACATCCCTCCTGTAAAAACAATGGAAGCGAGTGATGTCCCAATTGCCATTAAAATCGATTGATCAAAGGCAAGTTGATGAAAATGGACTAAGACAAACGTCAGGACGGGGACGATGATAAGGCCTCCGCCAATACCTAGAAGCCCTGATAAAATCCCGACGATACTTCCAGCAAGGATAAGGATGATTGCTTCAGTCAGCATTGGTATGATGTTTAATCAATCTAATAAGGCGATGCCTTAAAGGTGAATCTTCGAGGTTATTTAATAAATTTTCTAAGGCAAATTTAGCTTGAGCAGGAAAGCTTTTATCACGAGGCGGGGTGATTTTGGAGTTTTTAATTACTAATTTTATTTTTAAGGATTTAATAGGATTAGCAAAGGGGATTTCTTTTTTAATGCCTTCATTCAAGTCCTTAAGCAGCGTGGACTCGATAAATTTTAATTTGCTCGCAATGCCACTATTTTCAACATAAATGGTCAAAACATCATCCTGAATTCCACCGACATGAGATAAAGGGGCTAGTTTGCTTGGAGCTTTGATAGACCATAGCTTTTGGTAGCCAGAAATAGAGCGATTTTTCTCTCTAATCAAGGAAAATACTTCACTTTCCAAAAGCTTGTTCACGGGCTTCATAAGTTATAATTATCTATTATTTAAGCTAAATTTTAGATTTCAATGCGAATTATCTTTGTAACAAATAGTACATCAAAGCCAAAAAGTGTCCATTTAGTGACTTTTATTGCCATACTATTTTTGTTCTTTATTGGTTTCATTCAAGGTATTAGCTGGCTTGATTCAAAATATAACGGCGACGTTGAAGAAAAAAAATCATTAATTAACCTTAAGCTTGACCTTAATTTGGGAAGTTTTCAAAAGAATTTAGATGTTTATGCAACTCAAATTGGCGAGCTCCAGGCCCGATTGATGCGCATAGATAATCAATCTCAAAGACTGCAAGACTTTGCTAAAGAAAAATTAAAAACAAATGAAAAAATTCCCAAACCAGCCCCTATCAAATCATCTGGCCAAGGGGGTCCTTTTGTTCCTGGAAAGAATTTTTCAGAAGCTGAGCTTCAGTCATTTATTGATAAGTTAACGCTTGATATTGAAAAACACGAAGAGCACTACAATAATTTAGAAGCCATTTATCTAAAACAAAGTGTTTTTAAAGATACTTTGCCAAATGCTTCACCGGTTAACGCTCCTTTTAATTCATCTAGCTATGGCTGGAGAGTAGATCCTTTTTTAGGTGTGAGAGCTTTTCATGAAGGATTAGATTTTAGTGCAGACGCTGGCCAGCCCATTAAGGCAACTGCTGCAGGCATAGTGATAGCAGCTGAAGTCACGCCTGAGTATGGCAATATGGTTAGGATCTCTCATGGATCTGGCCTTGAAACAAGATATGCGCACGCGTCTAAATTATTAGTTAAAGAAGGTGATCGCATTAAAAAGAATCAAGTTGTAGCATTAGTAGGCAATACTGGAAGGTCGACAGGCCCTCATCTTCATTATGAAATCAGAATGAATGGTGAGTCTTTAGATCCTCGAAAATATCTACAATATTAATTATTTCAAATTATTTCGATTAAGAATATTCACATTATGTTAAAGACCCTTGTTAAGAATTTATTTGGAAGCAGAAACGACAGGCTTCTCAAAGATTATGGCAAAAAAGCCCAGCAAATAAATGCACTAGAAGATGCAACTAAAAAACTTAGTGATGCAGCTTTAAAAGCTAAGACCACTGAATTTAAAAAACGGCTTAACGAAGGACAAAAGTTAGATGATTTATTAATTGAGGCTTTTGCTGTTGTCAGAGAGACAAGTCGACGCGTATTAGAAATGAGACACTTCGATGTTCAGCTCATTGGCGGNATGGCGCTTCATGACGGAAAAATTTCAGAAATGCGAACAGGTGAAGGTAAGACGCTTGTTGCAACTTTACCGATNTACCTTAATGCGCTTTTGGGTAAGGGCGTTCATGTCATTACTGTAAATGATTATCTTGCAAAAAGAGATGCAGAATGGATGGGCCAGATTTATAGATTCTTAGGTCTTGAAGTAGGTATTAATCTATCTAATATTTCAAGCGAAGAGAAGAAAAAAGCTTATGAGGCTGACATTACCTATGGCACAAACAACGAATTTGGTTTTGACTATCTTAGAGATAATATGATCTTCTCTAAAGAAGAGCGTGTTCAGAGAAAGTTACATTACGGTTTAGTAGATGAAGTTGATTCAATTTTAATTGATGAGGCGCGGACACCTTTAATCATTTCAGGGCAGGCTGAAGATAACGTTGATCTTTATACTAAAATTAATTTAGTTGTGGCAAAGCTTTCCAAACAAAAAACCGAAGAAGAAGGCGGTGATTATTGGATAGATGAAAAAGCACATCAAGTAGTTCTGTCCGAGAGTGGTCATGAGAATGTAGAGAAGCTATTAATTAAAGCAGGTCTATTGTCTGAGGAGTCGAGCTTATACGATGCAACCAATATTTCGCTCGTTCACCATATCAACGCATCATTAAAAGCTAGAAACCTATTCAATAAAGATCAACATTACGTGGTGAAAGACAATAGCATCATTATTGTCGATGAGTTTAGTGGAAGAATGATGCCTGGCCGCAGATGGTCAGAAGGTATTCATCAAGCTGTTGAAGCAAAAGAAGGCGTTGAGATACAAAAAGAAAATCAAACGCTAGCCTCTATTACATTCCAAAATTATTTTAGGATGTATGAGAAATTATCTGGTATGACAGGCACAGCTGATACTGAGGCTTTTGAATTTAATCAAATCTACGGGCTAGAAACCATCATTATTCCTCCGCATCGAACTACGCAAAGAAAAGATATGATGGATAAAGTGTATCGCACTTCACAAGAGAGATATGCTGCCGTGATTGAAGATATTAAAGCATGTCAAAAAATTGATCAGCCCGTATTAGTAGGAACTACTTCGATTGAAAATTCAGAGCTCATTTCAGCATTACTTACAAAAGTAAAATTAAAGCATCAAGTATTGAATGCAAAACATCATGAAAAAGAAGCGCATATTATTGCGCAAGCAGGCCGTCCTGGGATGATTACTATTGCGACGAATATGGCAGGTCGCGGAACAGANATTGTACTTGGTGGAAGTATCGAGGCTGATATTCATGAAATTAAATTAAACGATAANTTAACNGAAAGCAAAAAAGAAAAAGCAATTAAAGATATTAGAGATGCATGGAAAGAACAAAACAGCTTAGTAGTTAAAGCAGGCGGTCTTCATATTATCGGCACTGAAAGACATGAATCAAGACGTGTAGATAATCAATTAAGAGGCCGTGCAGGAAGGCAAGGAGACCCTGGCTCGAGTCGTTTCTACTTATCATTAGAAGATTCGCTATTAAGAATATTTGCATCTGATCGCGTGTCAGCCATTATGGAAAAGCTAAAAATGCCAGAAGGTGAAGCGATCGAACATTCATGGGTCACAAAAGCCATTGAAAATGCACAAAGAAAAGTCGAGGGTCGTAATTTTGATATCAGGAAACAGTTACTTGAATATGATGATGTTGCAAATGACCAAAGAAAAGTGATTTATGAGCAAAGAAATGAATTGCTTGATTCAGATCAAACTGCTGAAACAGTGTCAGCAATGAGAGCTGACGTTCTTCGCAACCTTTCACAAAGTCATATTCCTCAAGGCAGCATGGAAGACATGTGGGATATTCCTTCCTTAGAAAAAGTCTTATTCTCAGATTACGGATTAAGTCTTTCTATCCAAGGATGGATTGAAAAAGAACCCCAGATTAATATTGAAGACATTTATGACAGAGTTATTTCTCTTGCGAATAAACAATATCAAGAAAAAGAATCTTTGGTAGGTGCGGATGTCATTCGACATTTTGAAAAAACGGTTATGTTGCAAAGTATAGATCACCATTGGAGAGAGCATTTATCTTCACTTGATCATTTAAGACAAGGGATTCATTTACGTTCTTATGCACAAAAAAATCCGAAACAAGAATACAAAAAAGAAGCTTTTGAATTATTTGGGTATCTTCTAGATACCGTTAAGTCTGAAGTGACTCGCATTACGATGGTCGTGAAGATTAAGAACGAAGATGAAGTTAATGAGATTGATAAAAAAAATAAAGATGAAGTTAAAAAGTCATCGAGCAAAAAAGCTGACACAGAAGACGTGTTACCTAAAGTGGGTAG
>B570J29644_1000018_pt1 | contig 17908 bp, 17 predicted proteins | sample LakMenE07Oct09ns_FD_29644 | JGI IMG/M metagenome (IMG submission 29644) | reverse complement strand
TCTTTGGCGTTAAATTCACATAAATCGGCGATGCAGCATTGCGCGCATTTGGGCTTGCGGGCCACGCAAGTGTAGCGGCCGTGCAAGATTAGCAAATGGTGGGCATCCTGCAGGTAAGCGGCCGGGATGGTTTTAAGGTATTTCTTCTCCACTTCCAACACGGTTTTACCGGTCGCCAGTTTAATGCGATTGCCCAAGCGAAATAAATGCGTGTCGACGGCGATGGTGGGCATGCCAAATGCGGTATTCAATATCACGTTAGCGGTTTTGCGGCCGACGCCAGGCAGGCGTTCTAAGGCTGCTCTGGTATTGGGCACTTGCGATTGGTGCTCGTTGATTAAAATTTGGCAGGTGGCCAAGATGTTCTTAGCTTTGGCGTGGTATAAGCCTATGCGGTTGACGTAAGATTCCAAGCCATCTATGCCTAAGGCCAATATGCTGGCTGGCGTGTTGGCCGCGGCAAACAGCTTGTCCGTGACGATGTTCACGCCTTTGTCTGTGGCTTGCGCCGACAGTATGACCGCGATCAACAATTCAAAGGTGCTGCTGTGTTTGAGTTCGGTGGACGGGTTGGGTATGGCCGCACTTAAGCGCCTAAATATTTCATGGCGTTTTTCGGCATTCATGGCAAATTGACCGGCTTTTTTGAAGGCTGGCTTAGCTAGTGGCTGACGACTGACAGCGGGCTAGTCATGCCGGCGGATTGCTTGGCTGCTTTGCGCATTTCTATCCAATTGCGCAAGGCGATTAAGCCGCCCAAACCTAAGAATGCACCTGGTGGCAACACCGCTAGCAAGAAGCCATGGTAATCGGGAATAACGGTTAGGATGAATTGCTTAGCGCCTGGTCCAAAAGCCAAATCCAAGCCGGAAAACAAGGTGCCTTTGCCTACTATTTCACGCATGGCACCCAATAAACCCAGCACCAATGCCAAGCCCAAGCCCATGGAAAAGCCGTCCACTATGGATGGGCTGGGGGCATTTTTCGCGGCAAACGATTCCACGCGAGCTAAGACGATGCAGTTCACCACTATCAGTGGAATGAATATGCCCAGCACCTTATGCAAGGGGTGGGCAAAAGCATTAATCGACAGGTCGATGACGGTCACTAAGGCGGCGATCACCAGGATGAAAACCGGTACGCGAATTTCACTGGGGATGAAGGTGCGCACGGGTGACACGGCGCCATTAGCCGCTGCCATTACCAATGCGGTTGCCAAGCCTAGGCTTAAGCCATTAACGGCGGTGGTGGTGACCGCTAAGGTAGGGCACAAGCCCAATAATTGCACCACACCGGGGTTTTGTTTCCACAGGCCATTGCTGGCGATTTCTTTATACGAGGTAAGCATGAGGGATCCTAAGCATCAGGGATTAACAGCGAACAGGGTTTGTTTATTTTGCTGGTAAAACTGCAAAGCTTGTTTGACCGCTTTCACCACCGCACGCGGGGTGATGGTGGCGCCCACCATGTAGTCGTATTGGCCACCGTCTTTTTTAACTTGCCATTTTTCTGCGGCAGTTTTTTCTAAGGACTCGTTATCAAACAACTTAATCCAGTTGCCATGCGCGATGTCTATGTAATCGCCCAGACCTGGGGTTTCTTTATGCGCTAAAACCCGCACGCCGCTGATGGAACCATCGGCGCGTATGGCGATAAGCAGCTTGATGTCGCCGCTGTAGCCGTCGTGGGCGATGGCTTCAAGGATGACGCCGGCGGTTTGCTGCTGTTTCTTGGCCACGTTGGCTATGCTGGGCAAACGGTTACCCAATAAGGCGTTTGGGGCAATCGTCACTTGGCTGGCTAATAGGTCGTTGTCGTAATTTTCAGCGGGTAAGATTTCTTTAAACAGGCTTAAGCGGGCGGCCTTTTCGCTGGCCTCTATTGGTGCGCGGGTGACGTCAAACACCGTAGCCAGCAACAAGGTGCCGATAAAGGCAAAGGCCAGCATGATGGCTGCCGTTCTAAGGGCATTTTTAAATAGGGCGCTTTTTATGTCAGTTAGCCGCATCGATTATTTCTCGTGGCCAAACACGCGTGGTTGGGTGAGCGCATCGATCAGTGGCACACACATATTCATGATCAGGACAGAAAAAGCCACGCCATCTGGGTAGCCGCCATAGACCCGAATTAAATAGGTCAAGACGCCCACGCCGGCGGCAAAAACCAATTTGCCTTTGGGCGTGGTGGGGCCGCTCACTGGGTCAGTGATGATGAAAAAAGCACACAACAAAGAAGCGCCACTGACGATGTGGAATACCGGATTGGCATAGTGGCTAGGGTCCATCAAGTAGAAGGCGCCAGCCATGCCACTTAAAGCCACTAAAAAAGCCGTGGGCAAATGCCAGCTGATAATGCGCTGTTGCAATAAATACAGCCCGCCTAATAAATAGGCGGCCGTCACCAATTCTTGGCCTTGCCCACCAAAATGACCAAAGATAGGTGCTTGGCTAATGCTCGCTACGTCTTTGTTTAGCATCAGTTGGGTTTTTAAGTAGTCCAGTGGGGTGGCCGAGCTGATGGCGTCCACCGTCATGGAGGCCGGCAGGGTTTGCTGGAAGATAAAGCTTAATTGCTCAGACCAGCTTAAGGGTTGGGCGGTAAGTGCTAGTGGCGCTGGCCATTTGGTCATGATCAGTGGAAAGGAAATCAGCAAGACAGCGTAGCCTACCATGGCCGGATTAAAGGGGTTGTAGCCTAAGCCACCATAAAGTTGTTTGGCAATGACAATGGCAAAAAATGTGCCGACCACCACCACCCACCATGGCGCTAAGGCAGGCAGGGACAGCGCCAGCAACCAGGCCGTGACGACGGCGCTGAGGTCCATTAAGTAGGGTTGGATGGGGCGTTGACGCAGTTTTAGCAAGGCCGCTTCGGTAATTAAGGCGGTGCTGGTGGCCAACACCAAGGACACCACAATGCCAGCGCCGTAAACATAGGCGTAAGCCGCAATACCGGGTACCAAGGCCAGCAACACTTTAAACATGATGGTGCTAACGGTGGGCGCATTGCTGATGTAAGGTGAACGGTTCATTTTTATCCTTTATCCGGCTCGCTTGTGTTCGACTCGGTGAGCTTGCGGGCTTTCTCCCGAATGGCGTCGGTCTGCCTGATTTCCGCTTGCACGCTGGGGCTGACATTTTCCGTATTTTTAGGCGCTAGCCCGGCTTGGGCCGCCGCCAGTTTAGCGGCTTTGGCACGCTCTATGGCCGCCGCAATCAAGGCTTGTTTATCCGCTGGCGTGGCTTGCGTGTCCGCTTTGCTAGGCACCGGTTTGCTGGCAGGGGGCTCGGTTGCTGCGGTACCGCTGGCTAATTTTTGCGCTTTAGCACGGGCTATGGCCGCGGCAATGGCGGCTTGCTTGTCTGAGACGGCGCTCTCGCTTGGCGTTGCTGATGGGCTGGCCTCGGCCGCATCGGCAGCAGCAGACGCTTCAGTCTTGTTGGTCGCCGCGCGTTCTGCATGCTTTTGCGCCCGTTCTAGTTTTTCGCGCTCTATGCGTGCCAATCTAAAATCATTGCGTTCGCGTGCCAGGTCGGCCGCTTCTTTGGCTTTGTCGGCGGCAATGATTTCGCTTTTGGCGTAGCGGTAATACTGCACCAGCGGAATGGTGCTGGGGCAAACGTAGCTGCAGCAACCGCATTCTATGCAGTCAAATAATTTGTAATCGCGGGCTTTTTCGAAGTTGTCGGATTTGGCAAACCAGTACAGTTCCTGTGGCTGCAAATTGACCGGGCAGGCATCGGCACAGCGTGAGCAGCGTATGCATGGCATGGCCGGTGGCGGCGCAGGAAACAGATCCGGCTTGGCGGCAATGATGCAATTGGCAGCCTTGGTGATGGGCACATGGCTGCTGGGTAAATCAAAGCCCATCATGGGGCCGCCCATGATGAAATGGCTGGTGTCGTCCTGCGCTCCCCCGGCTGCGGCGATTAAATCGGTCAATGGCGTGCCAAACAGCACCTCAAAGTTTTGCGGGCTAGCGACGTTGCCGGTAACCGTGACAATACGGCTAATGGAAGGCTCACCAAAAGCAAAGTAGCGGTGTATGGCCAACACCGTCGCCACATTGAATACTTGCACGCCTAAATCGGTTGAGCGTTTGTCACTGGGGATTTCCAGGTCTAGCAGCAAGTGTATGAGTCGACGCGCATCGCCACTTGGGTAGAGCGTCGGCACCACTTTGACCAGTGCTTGGCCCTGTTGGCAGGCTGCTTTCATGGCCTCGCTGGCGGCCGCTTTGTTATCTTCTATGCCTATCAGGCAGGTTTCGGCGCCTAATAAATGCTTGACGATTTCTATGCCGGCAACAATCTCATCGGCGCGCTCGCGCATCAGCATGTCGTCGCAAGTAATGTAAGGTTCGCACTCGGCAGCATTGATAATCAGCGTGTGTATGGGCGCTTGGCTATTGCTACGCAATTTAATGTGGCTAGGGAACGTGGCGCCACCTAAACCGACTATGCCCGATAGCCTTAAGCTGTCGACCAAGGTTTTTTTATCGCTTAGTCGCCAGTTGATGGGCTTTAAGGAGGTCGATTCATCCAAGCCATCGCAGCTTAAGGTGATGCAGGTATCGGGCAGGCCAGATGGGTGCGGTATGACTTGCTCGTCTATAGCGGTCACGGAACCGGAAGTGGGAGCGTGGATGGCCGCTGAAACGGTGCCTTCGGCTTCCGCCAATAGTTGGCCTTTAAGCACGCGGTCACCGACTTTGACCAATACTTTGGGTAAATGCCCGACGTGTTGTCGAAGCGGCAGCACCAATGTTTTCGGTGTGCCCAGCTTGGCAATTGGCCGTGTGTTGGATTCGGCTTTATGCTCAGGCGGGTGCACGCCACCGTTAAAGGCGTAGACATCGTCATGGCGGCCTAAGCCTGGCAATAAGCGACTGGCTAAATTGAGTATGGCGTTCATGTGGTCTGGGCGTGCATGGGGGTAATGGGAATGATGGGGTATTTCCATTTCCAATTATCCGGTTGTTCGGCTATGGCTTGCATGCTGATGCAATCGACTGGGCAGGGCGCAAGGCATAGTTCACAGCCGGTGCATTCGGAAGCAATGATGGTGTGCATGTGCTTGGCCGCGCCCAATATGGCATCGACCGGGCAGGCTTGTATGCACAGTGTGCAGCCTATGCAAGTGGCTTCATCGATGAAAGCCACGGATTTGGGTTTGGGTACACCGTGTTCGGCATTTAAAGGCTTGTATTCCACGCCCATTAAATCGGCCAGCGCGCGTGCCCCGGCATCGCCGCCTGGTGGGCATTGGTTGATGTCGGCTTCACCGGAGGCGATGGCTGTGGCATAGGGTTTGCAGCCAGGGTAGCCGCATTGGCCGCATTGCGTTTGTGGCAAGATGGCATCGATGCGCGCCACCAATGGGTCGCCATCAACTTTAAACAGCAAGGCGGATATACCCAAAAGCACCCCCAGTGTCAGGGCCAGGCCAAGCATAATGTATAGAGCAGTTAGCATGCGTATTTAGCGGGTGTTTATCTAGTATTTGTCTAGTATTTGTTTAGTATTTGTCTAGGCCGGCAAAGCCCATGAAAGCCAAACTCATTAAGGCTGCCGTGACCATGGCGATGGCCGATCCTTTGAGCGCCATTGGGACATCGGCCGCTTCCAGGCGTTCACGCATGGAAGCAAACAGTATCAACACCAGTGAAAATCCAAGTGCCCCACCTAGACCAAAAAATAAGGACTCAATAAAGCTGTGGCTGGCCTGGGCATTTAATAGGGGTATGCCTAGCACCGCGCAATTGGTGGTGATTAAAGGCAAGAAGATACCCAAGCCCTGGTAGAGTGGGGGGAAGTTTTTTTCCATGACCATCTCGGTCAGTTGCACGACGCCGGCAATCACGACAATGAAGGACAGGGTACGCAGGTATTGCAGGTTATTGGCTTCCAACAAATAGTGATTGATGCCCCAACTGGTCATGGAGCCTATGCTCAGCACAAAGGCAGTGGCGCCAGCCATGCCTATCGATGCTTCAAGTTTTTTTGACACCCCCATAAAGGGGCATAGGCCCAATATTTTAACCAACACGATGTTGTTAACCAGCACCGTGCCAATCAGGATCATGAGGTAATGATGGAAGTCTGTGGTCATAGTCAGTTTTTGAGTGTGTGGCTAAATTATACTGCGTTTATATCCAGCTTGATGGCTGAGCCAAGTCAAGCCATGTAATGGGTCAAACTAAAGCAAAAAAGGAGTGCAATATACCCTTAACAAGAGGGATGCCAAAGCACGCTTCATTATACCCATATAAGCGTATTGAATAAACGCACATTGCGCTTAGGGTTAAGGCTGTAAGGCTTATAACTTATGCGCGCATAAATTGTATTTTCAGCAGGCTTTTAAGTTAAAATATAACATTCTGATTAGTTTAGGTTAGCGTATGTTGCAAGGAAGTGCAGTCGCTCAGGGTAGCTTGGTGGCCATCGTCACGCCGATGTTTGAAGACGGCCGTCTAGACATCCCCGCTTTAAACGCATTAATCGAATTTCATATAGCGCAAGGTAGCGATGGCATCGTCATTGTCGGCACCACGGGTGAGTCGCCCACGGTGGATTTTGATGAGCATTGCTTGTTAATCAAAACCGCGGTTGAGCAAGTGCGTGGCCGCGTTATTGTGATTGCCGGCACCGGCGCCAATTCAACCAAGGAAGCCATAGCGCTGACGCAAAAAGCCAAAGAATTGGGCGTGGACGCTTGTTTGTTAGTGGCACCTTATTACAACAAACCCACCCAGGAAGGCTTGTATCAGCACTTCAATGCCATTGCCGATGCGGTTGCTATTCCACAAATTTTATACAACGTCCCCGGTCGGACCGGTTGCGACATCAGCAACGACACGGTTTTACGCTTGGCTCAACACCCGAATATCGTAGGCATCAAAGACGCGACTGGCGGCATAGAGCGCGGCACCGATTTGTTGTTGCGTGCGCCTCAAGACTTTGCGGTGTTAAGCGGTGACGATGCCACGGCCATGAGTTTGATGTTATTGGGTGGCAAAGGCGTGATATCCGTGACGGCCAATGTGGCACCGAAATTGATGCACGATATGTGCGTAGCGGCCATGGCCGGTGACGCAGTCAAAGCGCGAGGCATTAATGCCAAACTGTTCGGCTTACACCAAAAACTGTTTGTGGAAGCTAACCCTATTCCAGTGAAATGGGTGTTGCAAGAGATGGGTTTAATTAAAGCCGGTATACGCTTACCCATGGTGCCTTTATCTGCCGCTTACCACGATGCATTGCGCGCCGCCTGCAAGCCCGCGCAACTGTTGTAAAATTATTCGCAACGGGTTCAAACGATTTATTTTTAAGGTTAATGAAACAAATGAATATCAAACACAGCGCTCTTTACCTATTGATACTGGCCAGTTTGGCAGCGTGCGATTCCATTCCGTTCATCAATAACACCTCCGATTACAAAGGCGCGGCGCGCTCTCGTCCATTGGAAGTGCCGCCGGATTTAACCGCCAGTCCGGTCAGCGATGCTTACACCATTCCTGGTAGCACCAATTACTCCAGTTACAGCCAAGCGCAAGAGGGTCAAGAAGTCGCCGTGGAAAAAGTGTTGGCCACACCCGATGGCGTGCGCTTGGAGAGGGCTGGTGCGCAACGTTGGTTAGTAGTGAATGCACCGGCTGAAAAAGTCTGGCCGGTGGTGTTGGAGTTTTGGGCAGACCAAGGCTTTGCCGTGCGCTCAGAAAATGCACAATTGGGCGTGATGGAGACCGAGTGGTTGGATGCCGAGTCCATCAAAAAGGATGAAAAAGCCGGTTTAGCTGACCGTTTTGACAAGATGTTGGATAAGTTATCCGGTTACGCCGATAAGAAAAAATTCCGCACACGTTTAGATAGAGGCGAGGAGCCTAACACCACTGAGATATACATGACGCATCGCTCGGTTTCTAGTGCACCCGATGACGGTAAAAACCGCATTAAAACGCAGTTAGGCGAAATCGATACCGGCTATAAATTAGATAGCAAAACACCGGTAGCCGAAGACGCTAGGGAAGCCGAATACGATGCCGAATTACTGCGTCGACTCATGGTTAAATTGGGCGTAGAAGAGCAAAAATCCAAAACCATCATGGCGCAAGGCGTGACTGTAAAACGCGCTGATGTTAGAAAAGAGGCCGATGGCAGCGCCAGTTTAATCCTAAACGACACCTTTGATCGTGCATGGCGCCGTGTCGGCTTGGCCTTAGATCGCGTGGGTTTTGTGATTGAAGATAAAGACCGTTCTAGTGGCTTATTCTTTGTTCGCTATGCCGATGTGGACATAGACGATGCGCCTAAGAAAAAGAAAGGTTTGTTGGATACCTTGAAATTCTGGGGCAACGACGACAAAAAAGAAGCCACGGCTGCTGCGCCTAAAGAAGATAAAAGCATGATAGAAAAATTGAAGTTTTGGGGCACGGACGACAAAGCAAAAGTGAACCCAGAAAAACAATACCGCATTAAAGTGGCGGACGGCGACAAGGATAACAGCGTGGTGACGGTGGTGGATAAAGACGGTGCACGCGTTGCCACAACCACGGCCAATCGCATTGTGGCCTTAATGTACGAGCAATTAAAATAAGCCTTCAAGCTCCCTATTCTCTATGCGCTTTGCCTCATTAGGCAGTGGCAGTGCCGGCAATGCCTTGGTGGTGCAGGCTGGCAGCACCAGCCTAATGCTGGATTGCGGCTTTAGTATAAAAGAAACGCTGGCTAGGTTGGCCAGGGTGCAGCTAGAGCCCAGTCAAATTAATGGCATCGTTATTACCCATGAGCACGATGATCACGCCGGCGGCGCTTTTAAGTTTGCCGCCAAATTCAACATCCCCGTCTGGCTAAGTTACGGCACCCTGAAAATGGTAGACCGCTACATGCCCAATCAGCATAGCTTGGATTTGCATGTGGTGGATAGTCACCTTGCATTTGCCATCCAAGGCATACAAGTCCAGCCATACCCAGTGCCGCATGATGCGCGTGAACCCATACAATGCGTTTTTTCTGATGGCGATAAGCGCTTAGGTGTGCTGACCGATGTGGGCAGAAGTACGTCGCACATAGAGCAAACCTTAAGTGCTTGCGATGCCTTGGTCTTAGAGTGCAATCACGATGCGGCCATGCTAAAAGTCGGGCCTTACAGTCGTTCGCTTAAAGAGCGCGTGGGTGGCGATTTAGGCCATTTGGAAAATTCAGCCTCGGCGAATATATTGGCTAAATTGGATAACAGTCGATTGCGACATATTGTTGCGGCGCATTTGAGTGCAAAGAACAATACCCCGGAACTGGCCAAGCAAGCTCTGGCGGGGGTGTTAAATTGTCAAACGGATTGGGTGGCAGTGGCCGATCAGGCGCTGGGTTTGGACTGGCGTGAAATAGCCTAAGAGGGTGCGATGGAAATAAAAAAGCCGACTAAAGTCGGCTTTTTTATTGCGTGCAAAGAGCTAATTACTTAGCAGCTTCAGCAGGAGCAGCTGCAGGAGCAGCAGCGTCAGCAGCAGGAGCGGCTTCAGCAGGAGCAGCAGCGTCAGCAGCAGGAGCTTCAACAGCAGCAGGAGCTTCAACAGGAGCTTCAGCAGCTTTTTCGCCACAAGCAGTAACAGCAAGAGCTAATAATGCAGCAAGTAGAATAGAACGTGTCATTTTATTTCCTTAAGGTTTACAACGGGTTAAAAAAGCTTTTTCGATAGAAGCTGAAAAGTTTTATCTAATAAGCAATACCGAGTGAGGCAAATTTTACCAGCAATTATAAAAAAAACCAGTATTTTTCCGCAGATAAAGNCGGATATTTGCAAAAAGTTTAATTTTTTACAATTTTTTTACAAATTATTAGGGCTTTTTGCTGATTTTATNAAGCATAAGCTGTGCCACTATTCATTTATTAGCAAGCCGGATTAATTAGAAAAATGCAGGTAGCCGGCTAAATACCATGCGTAAAATAGCGCATTCAATTCGTCATTATTTAAGTGGCTNNCTAAGTCNGNTGCGCTTAGTTGCCGGTAATCGGCTAATTCTTTTAGAGTGGCTGCGGCCTCACTGGTANACGTGGTCATTTCGCCGTTTAGGTAAAAACGCTCGCCTTCAAATAGCATTAGACTTTTTAAATCCAAGCTCAGTCCACGACTGCTCGCTTGTTTAAGGAATGCAGCCTGGCTTATTTTTTTATTGGTGTCGAATACCACGTGGCTTTTAGGTTCGGACAAATAGTGCCCTAGAAACTCGGCCACCGTGCCGTTTGACCATTGTATGCTTTGCAATTGCGCACTAACGGTAGCCACCATGTTGGCGCTGATTTCTGCCGGGTGCGCCTGCAAGCTCAAGTCGGCATCTTGGTATAAACCTGACAGTGGAATGGACTCTTGGTTAATTTTATCCTGCATAAAACCCAAAAATTCACTGGCCAATTCTTGGTTTTTTGGCGCGCGAAAGCCAATCGAATAGGTCATGCAATCTTGATCGCCATCGGACACAGCGATGCCCCAGTGGGCTAAATGCGGTGGCAAGTAGAGCATGTCGCCGGCCTCTAATAGCCACTCTTGCTTGGTGTCGAAATTTTTTAATATACGCAGCGGTGCGCCCTCCACCAAGCTTAAATCGCTTTGTTCACTGATGCGCCATAAGCGCTTACCCTGACCTTGCAATAAAAACACATCGTAACTGTCAAAATGCGGGCCTACGCCGCCACTGTGCGGGGCATAGCTGACCATCAGGTCATCGAGTCGGGCGTGCGGAATAAAGGAAAATTGCTGCAATAGCGCACTGGCTTCCGGCAAAAAATGGTTGACGCTTTGCACCAGCAAGGTCCAATTGTGTTCGGCTGTTGGCGCGTCGGGCAAGGCCGCGAAATCGTCTTCAGTGAAGGGGCCATGCTGCGCGTGCCAAACCCCTTTTTTGTATTCGACGATGCGCGATTGCACGTCCTCCTCGCAAGCTAATCCGGCCAGTTCTTCTGCACTGAGTAGGCCCTTAAAGTTAGGGATGGCGGCCTTAATCAGCAAGGGTTTTTTTTGCCAATACTGGTCTAAAAATTCACTGGGCGTCAGTTGGTTTAATAATGCTAATGGCTGATTCATGGCGATATTTTAATCGTATTTGCCTTTTATGTTGCGCTAAGCTAAATAATAAAGCTTGGCCATTTTGCTGTTAGCCGCTTACTTACATTGCCGGCAGAATAAAGTAAAATTGCAGCATGACTCCATACTCACTGCTTAGACCCTTATTGTTTCAGCTTGATGCTGAATTGGCCCACGACCTAAGCTTGGCCAGCTTGCGCCTAGCCGAACGCTTAGCCTTGCTGAAACTCTATCCTGCCGCGCCGACTTGCCAACCGCGCCGCGTGATGGGCATAGACTTTCCAAATCCAGTTGGGCTAGCAGCAGGCTTAGACAAAAATGCCCGCGTCATCGATGGCATGGCGGCATTGGGTTTTGGCTTCATTGAAGTGGGCACGGTCACGCCCTTGCCTCAGCCTGGTAACCCNAANCCACGCTTGTTCCGTTTGCCGGAAGTACAAGGCATCGTCAANCGCTTTGGTTTTAATAATCTGGGTGTGGATCAATTGCTGCGCAACGTTGAGGCAGCCAAATACCGCGGAGTGCTGGGTATTAACATAGGGAAAAACTTTGCCACGCCTATGGAAAATGCGGTGGACGATTATTTAATTTGCCTCAGAAAAGTATACTCGCACGCCAGTTACGTGACGGTCAATATTTCATCGCCCAACACTAAGAATTTACGCGCCCTGCAAGAAAAAGAGGCTTTATCTTCTTTGCTGCAGAGCCTCAAGCAAGAACAAACTAAGCTCGCAGATAGGCACGGCAAATACGTGCCCGTCGTGTTGAAAATTGCACCGGATTTAAGCTTGGAGCAAATACATGAAATTGCCGATTTATTGATGGCACACAAAATAGACGGCGTGATTGCCAGCAACACCACCTTATCACGTGATGCGGTGCAAGGTCTCAAGCATGCTGATCAGGCAGGCGGTTTATCCGGCGCCCCGGTCAGGGAAAAGTCCACCTGGGTAATACGTGAGCTGGCGCAACGCTTGCAAGGTAGTTTACCCATCATAGGCGTGGGNGGTATTTNAAGTGGCGATGATGCCTTAGAGAAAATGGCTGCCGGTGCCGATTTGGTGCAGCTATACAGCGGCTTAATTTACCAAGGGCCAGGTTTGGTGCATGAAGTCTGCCGCAAACTGGCTTAAGCCTTTCCTAGCATGGCTGCCTTAGCGCTGCTTTATTCCTACCGACGCTGCCCTTATGCCATGCGTGCGCGCATGGCTTTAAGCTATGCCGGTATTGCTTACCAATTACACGATATTTCCCTCAAAGACAAACCAGCCGGCTTGTTGGCTGTCTCGCCCAAAGGCACGGTGCCGGTGCTGGTCTTGCCTGATGGACGGGTGTTGGAACAAAGTTTGGACATCATGCATTGGGCCTTGCAGCAGCATGACCCATCCCGCTGGTTAGACATTGATCGTGATAACAGTCAGGCACTGATCAGCGAAAACGACGGGGCGTTTAAGCAGGCTTTGGATAAGTATAAATACGCCAGCCGCTTTCCTGAGCAATCGGCGGCAAGCTATCGCAGCCAAGCGGAAGTCTTTTTGTGTAAATTAGAACAAGCACTGCAAGAGCGGCCTTTTTTAAGTGGCGCGCACTTGAGTCTGACCGACGTGGCCATTTTCCCGTTCATTAGGCAGTTTGCTGCCGTGGACGCCAATTGGTTTGCCCAGGCAGCTTATCCCAAATTACAAGCTTGGTTGCAAGCTAGGCTTGAATCAAGCTTGTTTCTAGGGGTGATGTCTAAGGCTTAACTGGCGGTGGCCATGGAGGCAGGCGCGCCTGCTTGGTCGTGGCTAAACACCAGGCGCACTTGCTCTTGCTCGTCTATGTCTACGTGCACCGAGCCACCGTTAGCCAATTGACCAAACAGCAATTCATCGGCCAAGGCTTTGCGTATGGTGTCTTGAATTAATCGGGCCATAGGCCTTGCGCCCATTAAGGGGTCAAAGCCTTTTTTACCCAAGTAGGCTTTTAGCGCATCACTGAAAGTGGCCTCGACTTTTTTGTCGTGCAATTGGTCTTCCAGTTGAATCAAGAATTTATCCACCACGCGAATAATGATGTCTTGCGACAAGGGCGCAAAGGACACCGTGGCATCCAAGCGGTTGCGGAATTCCGGCGAGAATAAACGCTTGATGTCGGCCTGCTCATCGCCTGCTTGCTTGGCGCTGGTGAAGCCCATATTGGTTTTGGATAGGTTCTCGGCACCGGCGTTGGTGGTCATGATGATGGTGGCGTTTCTAAAGTCGGCTTTGCGACCGTTGTTGTCGGTCAAGGTGCCGTGGTCCATCACCTGTAACAGCACATTAAAAATATCCGGATGGGCTTTCTCAATTTCGTCTAGCAATATCACGCAGTAGGGGTGTTTGTTGACCGCTTCGGTCATCAAGCCACCTTGTTCAAAGCCTACGTAACCTGGCGGCGCGCCTATGAGGCGTGAAACGGCATGGCGCTCCATGTATTCACTCATGTCAAAGCGTATCAATTCTATGCCCATGATGTAGGCCAATTGCTTGGCCACTTCGGTTTTGCCGACCCCGGTGGGGCCGCTGAACAAGAAGTTGCCTATGGGTTTATTGGTTTGACCTAATCCGCTGCGCGCCATTTTAATGGCTGAACTTAATACCTCTATGGCTTTATCTTGACCAAACACCACGGCTTTCAAATCGCGCTCTAAGGTCTTGAGTGCGCTGCGGTCATCGCTGGAAATGTTTTTGGGCGGAATACGCGCAATTTTCGCGATGATGTCTTCTATTTCTTTGTTGCCTATGACTTTCTTTTGCTTGGATTTAGGCAACACGCGCTGGGCCGCACCGGCTTCATCGATCACGTCTATGGCTTTGTCCGGTAAATGGCGGTCATTGATGTATTTGGCCGACAATTCGGCTGCCGTGGTCAAGGCGCTGCTGGCGTACTTAACTTTATGGTGCGCCTCAAAGCGGGATTTTAAGCCTTTTAAAATTTCTATGGTTTCGGCGACGCTGGGTTCAGCCACGTCAATTTTTTGGAAGCGACGGGTGAGTGCGTGGTCTTTCTCAAACACGCCACGGTACTCTTGGTAAGTGGTGGCGCCTATGCATTTTAGGGTGCCGTTGGATAAAGCCGGTTTCAATAAATTGCTGGCGTCCATGCTGCCACCGCTGGCAGCACCGGCGCCTATAAGCGTGTGGATTTCATCTATAAATAATATCGCCTCTGGGTTTTCGGCCAATTGTTTCATCACTGCTTTTAGGCGTTGTTCAAAGTCACCGCGGTATTTGGTGCCAGCTAATAAGGCGCCCATGTCTAGGGAGTAGACGGTGGCATTGGCTAACACGTCGGGGATGTCTTTTTCCACGATGCGGCGCGCCAAGCCTTCGGCGATGGCGGTTTTGCCGACACCGGCTTCGCCCACCAGCAAGGGGTTGTTTTTGCGGCGACGGCAAAGGGTTTGCACCACTCTTTCCAATTCCGGACCACGGCCTATCAGCGGGTCAATTTTACCTGCCGCCACTTGCGCATTTAGGTTTTGCGCGTAGTTGTCTAAGGCGCCATTAGGCGTGGCTTCGGCTTCCGTCTCTTGCTCGGCACCTTCGGTTTTGGCTGTCTCGGCCACTTTTGATACGCCGTGCGAAATGAAATTGACCACGTCTAAACGGGTCACACCTTGTTGCTGCAAGAAAAACACCGCGTGCGATTCTTTTTCCCCAAAGATCGCCACCAATACATTGGCGCCGGTCACTTCTTTTTTGCCCGACGATTGCACGTGCAACATGGCACGTTGGATGACGCGCTGAAAGCCTAAGGTGGGTTGGGTGTCGACTTCTTCTTCGCCATTCACTGTGGGCGTGTGCTCTTCTATGTATTGATTGAGTTCGCCACGCAGAATTTCCAATTTGGCCCCGCACGCGCGCATCACGTCGGCTGCGGTTGGGTTGTCTATCATGGCCAGCAGNAAGTGCTCGACGGTAATNAGCTCATGACGCTTTTGCCTAGCGTCCATAAACGCCATGTGTAGGCTAACTTCTAGTTCTTGAGCAATCATNGGGTGTCCTAGCTTTATTTAATAAAATTCAAATTGGGGTTTAGACCGGTTCAATAGTGCATTGCAATGGGTGTTGCGCTTGTTTGGCAGCTTGTTGCACCTGATGCATTTTTGTTTCGGCGATGTCTTGCGGGTATAAACCACAAACGCCAACGCCTTCAGTGTGTACTTGGAGCATGATTTTCGTTGCTTGTTCACGACTTTTGTTAAAAAACTGCGTGATGCAATCCACAACAAACTCCATGGGCGTGTAATCGTCATTTAAAAGCAACACCTTATACAGGGGAGGCAGTTTGGTTTTGGCCGGTTTGGTTTTAATCGCCGTGTTATTTGCGTGTTGCGTCATAGGGTTTTATTTTGGCCTAAGCGCTAAAAAATTCAAGTCAAATTTAAGCGCTGACCACTTTAATTTGAGCCGACGTGGCNGGCAAGATTAAGGGAAGATTTTAACGCTTTTAACGATGCGATCTTGCGTTTGCACGATCTCTAAGACGTGTTTGCCGACCTTGAAACTGGTATTGGATTCAGGGATGTCTTCAAAATGCTCTATGATCAAGCCATTAAGCGTACGTGGGCCGTCCAGCGGGAAGTCTAGATGCAGTTTTTTGTTTAGCTCACGTAAGGTGCTGCTGCCGTCTACCAGCCAACTGCCATCGGCCTCTTTTTTGAAGCCGCCTAATCGGGATGGCGATTGTGTGGTGAAGTCGCCTATCATTTCTTCGAGTATGTCCTCTAAGGTGATCAAGCCTTTGAATTCACCGTATTCGTCCACCACCAATGCTACCCGTTGTTTGTTTTCTTGAAACTGCTGAATTTGCGTGTACAGCGGTGTGCCAGAAGGAATGAAGTAGGGCTCGCTGATGGCTTCCATTAATGCCGCTTTATCCAGCGTTTCGTCTTCGCTGTGGGCACGTAACTGTGACATGATTTTGCGCAGGTGCAAGATGCCTATCATTTCCTCGTGCTCACCCTGGTGCACGGGTAAGCGGGTATGTTGACTGTTGGCAATTTTTTCCAAAATCGCTTCCATCGGTTCGTCTAAATCTATCGCCTCAACCAAGGTGTGGGCTGTCATCACGTCGTCAACCGTGATGCTTTCTAACTCAAACAAATTTAACAATATGGATTGGTGCTTCTTGGGCATGAAGTGCCCGGCATCGGTAACGATGCTGCGCAATTCATCCATGGTTAAGGACTGCGTGCTTTCTTCGAAATTGACGCGGATTTTTAGCAGGCGTAATAATGCCCCAACAAACAAATTGATGAACCACACCATCGGGTACAAGACTTTTAGGAGTGGGTAGAGTAAGTAGCTGCAGAATATGCCCAATTTTTCTGGGTAAGCGGCAGCGATGACTTTAGGTGAAATTTCGCTAAAGACTAAAATAGCAAAGGTCACGGCCAAGGTCCCGGCCATTAACACCCATTCGCCCTCACCAAATAACTCGACGATGATGACCGTGACCAAGGTGGCAGAGGCGGCATTGGCGAAGTTATTGCATAGCAAAATAACGCCTAACAGTTTGTCGGTTTTAGCCAGCAGTTTGCTGGCTAGGCGTGCGCCTCGGTGGCCTTGTTTGACCAGATGCCGCAAGCGATAACGATTGAGCGACATCAAGCTGGTTTCGGCTATAGAAAAAAAGCCGGAAATAACAAGCAGTAGGATTAAGATGCCTAACTGCCAAGAAATAGGGATATTGTCCAATGCGTCTTAGTCGGAGATGAAGTTATGGTCAGTGTATACGGGGAGGCGACCAATAATCAAGTGCGACTAGAATGGCGCACTTGATGGACTCGGTCTAAGGTTGAATTTAGGCAAAATCGGACGGGTGAGGCTCAGCTACGTCGGTTTTTTTGCCGGCCTTGCTGGCATCTTCTTTCTTCTCTACATCGCCGATTAAGTTGGCGCGGCTCACGCCTAACCACATGGCAATCGGGCAAGCCACCAGCACGGACGAATAGATGCCGAATAAAATGCCGATGGTGAGGGCCAGGGCAAAGTTGTGCAGCACTTCACCGCCAAACAGCAACATGGAGCCGACCATGGTTTGCGTCATGGTGTGGGTGATGATGGTGCGTGACATGGTGCGGGTAATGGCGTTGTCTATGACTTGCACCACGCTGGCTTTACGCATCTTGCGGAAGTTTTCCCGTACGCGGTCAAATACCACCACGGATTCGTTCACCGAGTAACCCAACACGGCCAAAATGGCGGCCAGCACGGTCAGATTGAATTCCCATTGGAAGAAGGCGAAAAAGCCTAAGATGATCACCACGTCGTGCATGTTGGCGATGATCGCTGCCACGGCAAAACGCCATTCAAACCGTAACCACAAGTACAAGACGATGCCTAAGCTGACAAAGAATAGCGCTAAGCCGCCATTTTCATAAAGCTCGTCGCCCACTTGCGCGCCCACTGATTCCACGCGGCGCACTTCGGCCTTAGGGTCGGCGGTCACCAGAGCGGTTTTAACTTGTTCCGACAATTGCGATACCGATACGCCGACTTTAACCGGCAAGCGGATTAACACATCGTGACTGGAACCAAAGTTTTGCACGGTGGCTTCTTTGAGGCCTATGCTGTCGACCGCTTTGCGCACGCTTTCTAAGTTGGCAGCTTGTGGGTAGTTCACTTCCATGATGGTGCCGCCGGTGAAGTCCACGCCAAAATTTAAACCGCGTGTGGCTAAAAACACCACGGCTAGCAAGAAAGTAATGCGGCCAGCACGGTCAGATTGAATTCCCATTGGAAGAAGGCAAAAAAGCCTAAGATGATCACCACGTCGTGCATGTTGGCGATGATCGCTGCC
>B570J29644_1000015_pt1 | contig 19389 bp, 28 predicted proteins | sample LakMenE07Oct09ns_FD_29644 | JGI IMG/M metagenome (IMG submission 29644) | reverse complement strand
AGCGGTGGACTCNTTATTGGATAACGGTCGTCGCGGTAAAGTGATGACGGGTGCNAATAAACGTCCATTGAAATCATTGGCAGACATGATTAAAGGTAAGGGCGGTCGTTTCCGTCAAAACNTATTGGGTAAACGCGTGGATTACTCCGGTCGTTCTGTGATCGTGGTTGGCCCNCAACTAAAATTGCATCAATGCGGTTTACCGAAAAAAATGGCTTTGGAATTNTTCAAACCGTTTATTTTCCACAAGTTAGAAGTGTTGGGNATTGCTACCACCATTAAAGCGGCTAAAAAGAAAGTAGAAGAAGAAGGACCAGAAGTTTGGGATATCTTGGAAGACGTGATTCGCGAGCATCCGGTGTTGTTGAACCGTGCGCCTACGTTACACCGTCTTGGTATCCAAGCCTTTGAGCCTATCTTAATTGAAGGTAAAGCCATTCAATTGCACCCATTGGTCTGTGCGGCATTCAACGCCGACTTCGATGGTGACCAAATGGCGGTTCACGTCCCACTATCATTAGAAGCGCAAATGGAAGCGCGCACCTTAATGCTGGCTTCCAATAACGTTCTTTCACCTGCTAACGGCGAACCCATCATTGTGCCTTCACAAGATATCGTGTTGGGCTTGTACTACATGACACGTGATCGTATGGCGGCTCGTGGTGAAGGCATGCGTTTTGCGGATGTGAAAGAAGTGCAGCGCGTATTTGACCAAGGTTTGGTGGACATACATGCAAAAATTACCGTGCGTATTAAAGAATACGACGTGGATTTAGATGGCGTTAAAACCGAAAAAACCACACGCTATGACACCACGGTCGGTCGCGCATTGTTGTCAGCCATTCTGCCAGCAGGCCTTGCCTATAACAATATTGATAAAGCCTTGAAAAAGAAAGAAATTTCTAAATTAATCAATGCCTCATTCCGCAAAGTTGGCATACGCGAAACCGTGATATTTGCCGACAGATTAAAAGACATGGGCTATGCCTATGCGACTAAAGCCGGTATTTCTATCAGCATTAACGATATGTTGGTGCCTAAGGAAAAAGAATCCTTAATCACGGCAGCGGAAACCGAAGTGAAGGAAATTGAAGACCAATACGTTTCTGGTTTGGTGACACAAGGCGAGCGTTACAACAAGGTAGTGGATATCTGGGGCCGTGCTAGTGACAAGGTAGCGGACGCCATGATGAAACAACTTAAGGAAGAAGACGTCCTAGACGTAGACGGCAAGCAAGTGAAAGATAAAGCCGGCAAAGTGCTTCGCCAAGAATCATTTAATGCAATTTACATGATGGCCGACTCCGGTGCGCGTGGTTCTGCTGCTCAGATTCGTCAATTGGCTGGTATGCGCGGTTTGATGGCTAAACCAGACGGTTCAATTATTGAAACACCTATTAAAGCAAACTTCCGCGACGGCTTAAACGTCTTGCAGTACTTTATTTCTACCCACGGTGCACGTAAAGGTTTGGCCGATACGGCATTGAAAACAGCGAACTCAGGTTACTTGACTCGTCGTTTGGTAGACGTAACGCAAGACTTGGTGGTAACGGAAAACGATTGCGGTACCAGTGATGGTTTGGTCACCAAAGCCTTAGTAAAAGGCGGCGAAGTGATCGAGCCCTTGCACGATCGCATCTTGGGCCGTACCGCGGCCTTGGACGTGATTGATCCAGAAACGCAAGCCGTAATATATCCAGCGGGTACTTTGTTGACTGAGGATGAAGTTGAGCATCTTGATGCTTTGGGTATCGATGAAGTTAAAGTACGTACTGCCTTAACCTGTGACACCCGTTATGGTATCTGTGCTAAATGTTACGGCCGTGACCTAGGTCGCGGTAAGTTAATTAGCATGGGTGAAGCCGTGGGCGTGATTGCTGCCCAATCCATTGGTGAGCCAGGTACACAGTTAACCATGCGTACCTTCCACATTGGTGGTGCAGCATCGCGTGCAGCTTCAGTATCACAAGTAGAAGCTAAATCGAATGGCGTGTTGAATTTTACCTCGACCATGCGATATGTAACCAATGCGCGTAAAGAGCAAGTGGTGATTTCACGTAACGGCGAAGTGATCGTGGTGGATGAAAACGGCCGCGAGCGTGAGCGTCATAAAGTGCCTTACGGTGCGACTTTGCAAATTACCGATGCTAAACCGGTTAAAGCAGGTCAAGCGATTGCCACATGGGATCCGCATACGCGTCCTATTATTACTGAGTACGCGGGTCAAATTAAATTTGAAAACGTGGAAGAGGGCATCACCGTTGCTAAACAGATTGACGACGTAACCGGCTTATCATCATTAGTGGTGATCGATCCTAAACAACGTGCAGGCCAAAGCAAAGGTTTGCGTCCACAAGTTAAATTGATGGATGCCAACGGTGCCGAAGTGAAAATTACCGGCAGCGATCAATCGGTTAACACGACCTTCCAATTGGGATGCATTATCACCGTGAAAGACGGCCAGGATGTTGGTGTGGGTGAAGTGATTGCACGTATTCCACAAGAGTCATCTAAAACTCGTGACATTACCGGTGGTCTGCCGCGTGTGGCTGAATTGTTTGAAGCGCGTTCACCAAAAGATGCCGGTATGTTGGCAGAAGTGACCGGTACCGTTTCATTCGGTAAAGACACCAAAGGCAAGCAACGTCTTGTTATTACTGATTTAGATGGCGTGAGCAACGAGTTCTTGATTCCTAAAGACAAGCACGTGACGGCTCATGATGGGCAAGTGGTGACTAAAGGCGAAACAATTGTGGACGGCCCAGCCGAGCCACAAGACATTTTACGCTTACAGGGTCGTGAAGCCTTAGCCAGATACATCATTGATGAAGTGCAAGACGTGTACCGTTTACAGGGTGTAAAAATTAACGACAAGCACATTGAAGTGATTGTTCGTCAAATGCTACGCCGTGTTCGCGTGACCGATGCAGGTGACACTAACTTTATTATGGGGGAGCAAGTTGAACGTGCTGATTTGCTAGCTAGAAATGAAGAAGTTGTTGCATTGAATCAACGACCAGCTGAATTTGAATACGTGTTGCTTGGTATTACAAAAGCCTCGTTATCAACCGATTCATTCATCTCGGCCGCTTCGTTCCAAGAAACAACGCGTGTGTTAACCGAAGCCGCTATTTTAGGTAAACGTGATGAATTACGTGGTCTAAAAGAAAACGTTATTGTGGGTCGTTTAATTCCAGCTGGTACCGGCTTGGCCTATCACGATGCACGTAAGCTGGCGGCCATTGCTGGCGGTGTTCCGGCCAAAGAAATTCCAGCAGAGGCTTTATTCGCCGACGCTGAAATGCCTTTAGAAGAAGGTTTAGTTGAAGCTGCCGGTGAAGTAGCTAGCGGTGAAGTGACCGGCGAGATAGCAGCAGAGTAAGCAAACTATTTATGCCTTGACAAGGGTTACAAGGCTAAATAGAATGTTGGGTTTTTCAGGATGGCCTTATTGTCATAACAGACAAGGTCGTCCTGGCTTAACTTGCAAAGCTTGATTTTTAGGCCTGTTGGTTAATTAAAGACATATTTAAAAGAACATCATTAGAGGTTATAGGCAATGCCAACCATCAATCAGTTAATACGTAAGCCACGCGCTAAAGTGGTCACAAAAAGTAAAGTGCCTGCACTTGAATCCTGCCCACAAAAACGTGGGGTATGCACGCGTGTTTATACAACGACACCGAAAAAGCCTAACTCGGCTTTGCGTAAAGTGGCAAAAGTGCGCCTGACCAATGGCTATGAAGTGATTAGCTATATTGGTGGTGAAGGCCATAACCTACAAGAGCACAGCGTGGTTTTACTTCGTGGTGGTCGTGTAAAAGACTTACCGGGTGTGCGTTACCATATGGTGCGTGGTAGCTTGGATACGGCTGGTGTTAAAGACCGTAAACAATCACGTTCTAAATACGGTGCTAAACGTCCTAAAGAAGCAAAAGCCAAATAATAGGCTGACGGATTTAAATTTTATTAATAGCGGCTAACCAATAGCCTTGCTTGAGCAGTTGCTAGCAAAACATAAGTAGAATAGAGAAAATTATGCCAAGACGTAGAGAAGTCCCCAAACGCAATATTTTGCCGGATCCAAAATTCGGTAGCCAAGAAGTATCCAAATTCGTAAACGTATTAATGACGGGTGGTAAAAAATCCGTTGCTGAGCGTATTTTGTACGGTGCGTTTGACCAAATCGCAGTTAAAACTGGCAAGGATGCCCTAGAGGTGTTTACCTTGGCTTTAACTAACTTGCGTCCATTGGTTGAAGTTAAAAGCCGCCGCGTTGGCGGTGCTAACTACCAAGTGCCGGTTGAGGTGCGTCCTAACCGTCGCAGTGCCTTAGCTATGCGTTGGATGCGTGATGCAGCCCGTAAGCGTGGTGAGAAATCCATGGGCTTGCGTTTAGCGGCCGAATTGGTTGAAGCTTCTGAAGGCCGTGGTTCAGCCATGAAAAAACGTGAAGAAGTTCACCGTATGGCAGAAGCGAATAAAGCATTTTCACATTTCAGGTTCTAATATTGTTAGCATTTGTAATTTGATTGATCGTTTGTTTAATTGGCCTAATCTTACAGTTAGGCCAATTGCTCTTTAAGAATTTAAGCAATAATATTAAGTAAAGGTAATGGCCGTGGCTCGTATAACCCCTATTGAACGCTACCGTAATATCGGTATTTCTGCGCACATTGACGCAGGTAAAACCACCACTACAGAACGTATTTTGTTTTATACCGGTGTTAACCATAAGATTGGTGAAGTGCATAATGGCGCTGCCACGATGGACTGGATGGAGCAAGAGCAAGAGCGTGGTATTACCATTACTTCAGCAGCAACCACTTGCTTCTGGAAAGGCATGGCTGGTCAATTCGATCAACATCGCATCAATATTATTGATACCCCAGGTCACGTTGACTTCACCATTGAAGTGGAGCGTTCTATGCGTGTGCTAGATGGCGCGTGCATGGTTTACTGTGCTGTGGGTGGTGTACAACCTCAATCTGAAACTGTTTGGCGTCAAGCCAATAAATACAAAGTGCCACGTATCGCGTTCGTTAATAAAATGGACCGTGCCGGTGCTAACTTCTTCAAAGTGTACGATCAAATGCGTGCGCGTCTAAAAGCCAACCCTATTCCTTTGCAAGTGCCTATCGGTGCTGAAGAGAAATTCGAAGGCGTGATCGATCTAATCAAAATGAAGGCCATCTATTGGGATGAGGCTTCACAAGGCATGAAATTTGATTACCGTGATATTCCCGCCGAATTAAAAGCAGAATGCGATAAATGGCGTGAAAACATGGTTGAAGCTGCGGCTGAGGCCAGTGAAGAGCTAATGAATAAATACCTTGAAGAAGGCGATCTATCTGAAGCAGATATCTTAGCTGGTTTGCGTATTCGTACCATTGCTTTTGAAATTGTGCCCATGGTTTGTGGCTCAGCATTCAAAAACAAAGGCGTGCAAGCCATGTTGGATAAAGTGATTGAGTTGATGCCAGCACCAACCGACATTCCGCCAACTAAAGCAGAAGACGGTGACGGTAATGAAATTCGTCTAAAAGCGTCCGATGATGAGAAATTCTCTGCATTAGCATTCAAAATTATGACCGATCCATTCGTGGGTCAGTTAATCTTCTTCCGCGTCTATTCTGGTGTTATTAACGCAGGTGACACGGTATACAACCCAATCAAAGGTAAAAAAGAGCGTATCGGTCGTATTGTGCAAATGCACGCTAATACCCGTGAGCCATTAACTGAAGTGCGTGCTGGTGACATTGCCGCTGCTATTGGTCTAAAAGAAGCCACCACTGGTGATACTTTATGTAGCGTCAACGATGAAATCATTCTTGAGCGCATGGTGTTCCCTGAGCCGGTTATTCACGTGGCCGTTGAGCCAAAAACTAAAGCCGACCAAGAAAAAATGGGTGTGGCCTTAAATCGTTTGGCTCAGGAAGACCCATCTTTCCGTGTTAAAACCGATGAAGAAACTAACCAAACCATTATTTCTGGTATGGGTGAGTTGCACTTGGAAATTCTAGTGGATCGTATGCGCCGCGAATTTAACGTTGAAGCAAACGTTGGTGCGCCTCAAGTGGCATACCGTGAAGCGATCAAGAAGAAAGTTGAAGTGGAAGGTAAGTTCGTTAAACAGTCTGGTGGTAAAGGCCAGTACGGTCACGTTTGGTTAATCATGGAGCCAAACGAGCCAGGTAAAGGCTTCGAATTCATCGATGCGATTAAGGGCGGTACCGTTCCTCGCGAATTCATTCCTGCTGTTGAAAAAGGCTTACGTGAAACCATTCCTTCAGGCGTGCTAGCTGGCTTCCCAGTTGTAGACGTTAAAGTAACCTTGTTTGATGGTTCATACCATGACGTTGACTCGAATGAAAACGCCTTCAAAATGGCCGCTTCTATCGGTTTCAAAGACGGCATGCGTAAAGCGGATCCTATCTTGCTTGAGCCTATGATGGCTGTTGAAGTTGAGACGCCAGAAGATTACATGGGCGATATCATGGGTGACTTGTCATCCCGTCGTGGCATCATTCAAGGTATGGAAGATAACGCAACAGGTAAAGTAGTGCGCGCTGAAGTGCCGTTGGCAGAAATGTTCGGCTACTCAACAACAGTGCGTTCGCTTTCACAAGGTCGTGCAAGCTACAGCATGGAATTTAAGCACTACACAGAAGCACCTAGAAACGTGGCTGAAGCCATCATGAATAAGAAGTAATAGTAACTATTCTTACAATATTGAATTTAAAGGAAAATTAAATGGCAAAAGGTAAATTTGAGCGGACCAAGCCGCACGTTAACGTAGGTACGATTGGCCACGTTGACCATGGTAAGACAACATTAACGGCAGCGATCACAACGATCTTGTCTAAGAAATTTGGTGGTGAAGCGAAGGCTTACGATCAAATTGACGCGGCACCGGAAGAGAAAGCACGTGGTATTACGATTAATACTGCGCACGTTGAGTACGAGACAGCTAACCGTCACTATGCCCACGTTGATTGCCCAGGCCATGCTGACTACGTTAAGAACATGATTACTGGTGCTGCGCAAATGGACGGCGCTATTTTAGTGTGTTCAGCTGCTGACGGTCCTATGCCACAAACGCGTGAGCACATCTTGTTAGCCCGTCAAGTTGGCGTGCCATACATTGTGGTGTTCATGAACAAAGCCGACATGGTGGACGACAAAGAATTACTAGAGCTAGTTGAAATGGAAATCCGTGAATTGCTAAGCAAATACGATTTCCCAGGCGATGATACGCCGGTGATCATTGGTTCAGCTAAATTGGCTCTAGAAGGTGACCAATCAGAATACGGCGAGCCAGCCATATTCAAATTAGCCGAAGCTTTAGACAGCTACATTCCAATGCCAGAGCGTGCTATTGACGGTACATTCTTGATGCCAGTGGAAGACGTGTTCTCAATTTCAGGTCGTGGTACTGTGGTTACTGGCCGTATTGAGCGCGGTATTGTTAAAGTCGGTGACGAGATTGAAATTGTTGGTATCAAACCAACACTAAAATCAACCTGTACTGGTGTAGAGATGTTCCGTAAATTGCTAGACCAAGGTATGGCTGGTGATAACGTGGGTGTGCTATTACGTGGTACAAAACGTGAAGAGATCGAACGCGGTCAAGTGTTATCTAAATCTGGTTCTATCAAGCCACACACAAAATTCACGGCAGAGATCTACGTATTGGGTAAAGATGAAGGCGGTCGTCACACACCATTCTTCAACGGCTACCGTCCACAGTTTTACTTCCGTACAACGGACGTAACGGGTGCGGTTGAGTTACCAGCGGGTACAGAGATGGTGATGCCAGGTGATAACGTGTCTATCACGGTTACATTGATTGCACCGATTGCGATGGAAGACGGTTTACGTTTTGCTATTCGTGAAGGTGGCCGTACTGTTGGTGCGGGTGTGGTAGCTAAGATTATTGAATAGTAGTTTGTAGTCCCCTTAAACGGCAGAGTGAACTCTGCCGTTTCGCTCTTTTAAAGCAGTAAACATGAAAGGCAGTAAAAAATGTCAACACAAAAAATTCGCATTCGTCTTAAAGCATTTGATTACCGTTTAATCGATCAATCAGCTCAAGAAATCGTAGAAACTGCCAAACGTACTGGCGCTGTGGTAAAAGGCCCTGTGCCATTACCAACCCGCATAGAACGTTTCGATATTTTACGTTCACCTCACGTCAATAAAACTTCACGTGATCAGTTTGAGATTCGTACCCACCAACGTTTGATGGACATTGTTGATCCAACAGACAAAACGGTGGATGCATTGATGAAGCTAGATTTACCTGCAGGCGTAGACGTAGAAATTAAGTTGTAGTTTTTGTTTTAGTAAGAAGGCAAGCTTGGGCTTGTAATGCAATCTGGAGTTCGGTATAATCCGCGCTCTTTCACAGAAGTCGGTCAATTGTAATCGGCTTTTTAACTAAATAATAAGGATACGATCATGAGCTTAGGGCTTATTGGTCGCAAAGTGGGCATGACCCGCGTGTTTACTGAGGATGGCGCAAGCGTCCCAGTAACCGTGTTGGAAGTCGTTCCTAACCGCGTGACACAGATCAAGACAGTCGCAAGCGATGGCTACACTGGCCTTCAAGTTGCTTACGGCACACGTCGTGCTAGCCGCATTAACAGCGCATTGACTGGGCATTATGCCAAGTCAGGTTCAGCTGCTGGTGCCGGTATACATGAATTCCCAGTTACTAACGATGTTTTGGCTAACTACACGCCAGGTGCAAATATCACTGTTGATATTTTCCAGGCCGGCCAAATCGTCGACGTAACAGGCATCTCATTGGGTAAAGGCTTTTCTGGTGCGATTAAACGCCACCATTTCAGTTCTAACCGTGCATCTCACGGTAACTCTAAATCTCATAACGTACCCGGTTCTATCGGTATGGCGCAAGATCCTGGTCGAGTATTCCCAGGTAAGCGCATGCCAGGTCACTTGGGCGCTATCAAAGTCACTACGCAAAATCTAGAGATCGTGCGTGTGGACGTTGAGCGCAACCTATTGTTGATCAAAGGTGCAATCCCTGGCTCTAAAGGCGGCGACGTAGTTGTGCGCCCAGCTATTAAAGCCAAGCTTCAGAAGGGGATGAAATAATGGAACTAAAATTACAAGACAAGAATGGCAAAGCAGTTAAAAATGGCGTGACTGTATCTGACGATACATTTGGCGTGAGTTTAACGAAGCGCTAGTCCATCAAGTTGTTGTTGCTTACATGGCGAATGCCCGTACTGCAACGCGTGCACAAAAAGGCCGTGGCAACGTGGCGCATACAACGCATAAACCTTATGCGCAAAAAGGCACGGGTAATGCGCGTGCTGGTATGACGTCTAGCCCGATCTGGCGTGGAGGCGGTCGCGCTTTCCCAAGCTCACCATTTGAAAACTTCAGCCATAAAATTAACCGTAAAGCCTACCGTGCTGGTATGCAAACAATTTTATCTGAGTTGGTGCGTCAAGAGCGTTTGAATGTGGTTGAAGAGTTTGTTGTCGCCACACCAAAAACAAAAGCATTCGCAGAAAAAATTAAAAATCTTGGTTACGAAGGCGGCGTATTAGTGCTGACTGATGGCTTTGATGAAAACTTATATTTATCTTCACGCAACCTCATTAACGTGATGGTGGTTGAAGCGCAATTTGCTGATCCTGTTAGCTTGGTGCGTTTCCCTAATGTAGTGGCTACAGTTGCTGCCGTGAAAAAACTTGAGGAGCTGCTAGCATGATGACCGCTATTACTAAAACTCAAGATCGTTTATTGCAAGTTATTTTAGCTCCTCAAATTACTGAGAAAGCGACTTACATTGCAGACAAACATCAACAAATCGCATTCAGAGTTCGTACTGATGCAACTAAACTGGAAATCAAGGCTGCCGTTGAACTTGTTTTCAAGGTTGAAGTTGAAAAAGTTGCTACGATTAATGTTGAAGGCAAAACAAAGCGCGCTGGCAAGGGTATGGGCAAGCGTAAAGACTGGAAAAAAGCGTACGTAAGCTTGAAACCAGGTCAAGAAATTAACTTCGCAGCGGCCGAATAAGGAGAGATGAGATGGCATTAGTTAAAGTCAAGCCAACGTCCCCGGGTCGTCGTGGTGTAGTTAAGGTGGTAACACCTGACCTTTACAAAGGTAAACCACACGCACCGCTGTTGGAAAGTCAAAGTAGACATGCTGGCCGTAACAATAACGGTCACATTACAACACGTCACCAAGGTGGTGGTCATAAACAGCATTACCGTTTAATCGACTTCCGTCGCAATAAAGAAGGCATCCCAGCGAAAGTGGAGCATATTGAATATGACCCAAATCGCACTGCACACATCGCATTGCTATGTTATGCAGACGGTGAGCGTCGCTACATTATTGCACCTCGTGGCGTAACAGCTGGTATGCAATTAATCAGTGGTTCTGAAGCGCCTATTAAAGTAGGTAACGCGATGCCACTACGTAATATCCCAGTGGGTAGTACCATCCATTGTATCGAGTTGCAGCCTGGTAAAGGCGCGCAGATTGCTCGTTCAGCTGGTACATCCGTGCAGTTGCTAGCCCGTGAAGGTGCTTATGCTCAATTGCGTTTACGTTCAGGTGAAGTTCGCCGCGTACACGTGGATTGCATGGCAACGCTAGGTGAAGTCGGCAATGAAGAGCATTCACTACGTTCAATTGGTAAAGCCGGTGCAATGCGCTGGCGTGGTGTTCGCCCAACCGTTCGCGGTGTGGTGATGAACCCGGTTGATCACCCACACGGTGGTGGTGAAGGTAAAACAGCTGCCGGTATGAACCCAGTTAGCCCATGGGGTGTTAAAACTAAAGGTTATCGTACACGCAGTAGCAAACGTACAGATAACATGCGTATTAGTCGTCGTCCGAGAGGCGTAAGGTAATCATATGGCACGTTCACTTAAAAAAGGTCCATTTATTGATGGTCATTTGGCTAAAAAAGTAGAAGTTGCATCTGCAACGCGCGATCGTAAACCAATCAAAACTTGGTCACGCCGCTCTACAATTTTCCCAGATTTTATTGGTCTTACTATTGCAATTCATAATGGTAAGCAACACATTCCAGTGTTGATTTCTGAAAACATGGTAGGTCACAAGCTCGGTGAGTTTGCGTTAACACGCACATTCAAAGGTCATGCAGCCGACAAAAAAGCTAAGAAATAGGAGCTGATGATGCAAGTATCTGCAATATTAAAAGGTGTTCATCTCTCTCCGCAAAAAGCTAGATTGGTGGCAGACCTTGTTCGTGGCAAGAAGGTGGATCACGCCCTTAACATCTTAAACTTCACGCCTAAAAAAGGTGCTGAGGTAATTAAGAAGGTAGTTGAGTCTGCGATCGCTAATGCCGAACACAACAATGGCGCTGATATTGACGAGTTGAAGGTGACTTCAATCTATGTTGATAAAGGCATTGTGCTTAAACGTATCCGTCCACGCGCAAAAGGTCGTGCTGGTCGTATCACTAAACCAACCTGTCACATTCATGTGACAGTCGGTAACTAAGGGATAATCATGGGTCAGAAAATTCATCCAATTGGTTTCCGTCTGAGTGTCCAAAAAAATTGGTCCTCACGTTGGTATGCCAATAGCAAAAACTTCCCGGCTATGTTGCAAGGCGACATTAAGGTTCGTGAGTTTCTAAATAAAAAATTAGCCAGTGCAGCGGTAAGCCGTATCTTGATTGAGCGTCCTGCAAAGAACGCTAAGATCACTATCTACAGTGCTCGTCCTGGTGTGGTAATCGGTAAAAAAGGCGAAGACATTGAGTCATTGCGCGCTTCTCTACAAGGTTTAATGGGCGTGCCTGTTCACCTTAATATCGAAGAAGTTCGCAAGCCTGAAGTGGATGCAACATTGATTGCACAATCGATTGCGCAACAACTTGAAAAGCGTGTGATGTTCCGTCGTGCCATGAAGCGTGCTATGCAAAATGCAATGCGCCTTGGTGCACAAGGTATCAAAATCATGAGTTCAGGTCGCTTGAACGGTATCGAAATCGCGCGTACTGAATGGTACCGTGAAGGTCGTGTGCCATTACACACATTACGTGCAGACATTGATTACGGTGTTGCTGAGGCTTCAACCACCTACGGTATTATCGGTATCAAAGTTTGGGTATTTAAAGGTGAAATATTCGCGGGTAATACCCCGACACCAATTGGTGCGACAACCGCGCCAGTTGCTGAGCCAGAGAAAAAAGTAAGAAAGCCGAGGGCTAAAGATGCTACAACCGTCTAGACAAAAATACCGCAAGATGCAAAAAGGCCGCAACAAGGGCATTGCAACTACGGGTAATAAAGTAAGTTTTGGTGATTTTGGTTTAAAAGCCATAGGTCGCGGTCGTTTAACGGCTCGTCAAATTGAAGCGGCTCGCCGCGTTATGACGCGTCATATTAAACGTGGTGGTCGCGTATGGATTCGTATATTCCCAGATCAACCAATTTCTAAAAAACCAGCTGAAGTACGTATGGGTAACGGTAAAGGCAGCACCGAGTTTTACGTTGCTCAAATTCAGCCTGGCAAAATGTTATATGAAATGGACGGCGTAAGTGAAGAACTTGCGCGTGAAGCGTTCCGTTTGGCAGCGGCTAAGTTGCCAATCGAAACAACCTTCATGACACGTCAGTTGGGGAGCTAGGAATGAAAGCAACCGATTTAAGAGCAAAAAGCGTTGATGAGCTAAATGCAGAGTTGATTGAATTGCGCCGTGCGCAATTTTCTCTACGCATGCAAGTAGCAACTCAACAGTTATCTAAAGTAGATCAGCTAGGTAAAGTACGCAAAGATGTTGCGCGTGTGAAGCTTGTATTAGCTGAGAAAGCGAAACAGGCCTAATAATGACTGAAACTACAAAAGTAGTGCGTAGCCTTACTGGCCGCGTAACAAGCGACAAAATGGATAAAACGGTTACGGTTCTAGTNGAGCGTAAAGTGAAGCATCCTTTAATTGGTAAAGTTATTCGCCAATCTAAAAAGTTTCATGCACACGACGAAACNAACAGCTGTAAAGAAGGCGACATGGTAACCATTACCGAAAGCCGTCCTTTATCTAAAACAAAATCTTGGGTTGTNAAAACAGCCTAAGTCGGCTTTGTTGNGCAATTCTTAGGAATAAGAATTGCNCAACATGGTTTGGCAAGTTATAATGTTTGGCTATTTTGGTGGGCGACTCAAGGCTATGCTTAGGCAAAGCTAACAGTCAAAAGCTCTCACCCCAATACTGACCGGGTCTATCGGCCGTGTTAATTGTGAAATTTATTTTACGATTAAAAATGGCTGGTGTTGGTTTTAACGGATTAAGTTGGAGTTTATCTCATGATTCAAATGCAATCTCGGCTTGAAGTTGCCGACAACACTGGTGCGCGCTCTGTGCAATGCATCAANGTGTTAGGTGGTTCTAAGCGTCGTTACGCCGGTATAGGCGACATCATCAAGGTCAGCATTAAAGATGCTGCGCCNCGTGGTCGCGTCAAAAAAGGCGAAGTATACAGTGCAGTGGTTGTTCGTACTGCTAAGGGTGTTCGTCGTCCAGACGGCTCATTAGTTAAGTTCGATGGCAATGCTGCCGTTCTGTTAAATAATAAACTTGAACCGATTGGCACCCGCATATTTGGGCCAGTGACACGTGAATTGCGTACTGAAAAATTCATGAAAATCGTTTCATTAGCACCAGAAGTATTGTAGGAGCTCACATGAACAAAATTCGCAAGGGTGATTTAGTCATCCTAAATACCGGTAAAGACAAAGGTAAGCAAGGTGCAGTGTTAAGCATCCTTGATTCNGGNCACGTTGTTGTAGAGGGTCTTAACCTAGTTAAGAAACATGCAAAAGCTAACCCGATGAAAGGTATTGCAGGCGGCATCATTGCTAAAGAAATGCCATTAGACATTTCAAATGTTGCTTTATTTAACAGCGCGACACAAAAAGGTGATCGCGTAGGCTTCAAAACATTGGATGACGGTCGCAAAATTCGCGTATTCAAATCCAATGGCGAAGCAGTGGACGCATAGGAATCATTATGGCGCGCTTAAAAGATTATTATAAAGACTCAGTGGTGAAAGCCATGACTGAGCAATTCGGTTACACATCCGTAATGCAAGTGCCGCGTATCGCTAAAATCACTCTTAATATGGGTGTAGGCGAAGCCGTTGCAGATAAAAAAGTGATGGAACATGCGGTTGGCGACATGGAAAAAATTGCCGGTCAAAAAGCCATTGTTACTAAAGCTAAGAAATCCGTTGCGGCATTTAAAATCCGTGATGATTATCCGGTAGGTTGCAAAGTAACCTTACGCCGTGAGCGTATGTACGAATTCTTGGACCGTTTGGTTACTGTAGCCATTCCACGTATTCGTGATTTCCGCGGTATCTCAGCGAAATCTTTTGATGGCCGTGGTAACTACAACATGGGCGTTAAAGAGCAAATCATTTTCCCTGAAATTGAATACGATAAAATCGATGCAATTCGCGGAATGAATATCACAATTACAACTACTGCGAAAACGGATGAAGAAGCAAAAGCTTTGCTTGCTGCGTTTAGTTTTCCTTTCAGAGGTTAAGTCATGGCTAAAACCTGTATGACAGAACGCGAAATCAAACGTCGCGCAACTGTAAGTAAATTTGCTGTAAAACGTGCTGCTTTAGAAGCGGCAATGAATGATGTTACTGCTACGGCTGAAAGCCGTTTCGAGGCGCGCATGAAGTTTCAAGCGTTGCCACGTAATGCTAGCCCAGTGCGTCTTCGTAATCGTTGTGCATTAACTGGTCGCCCACGTGGTGTGTTTAGTAAATTCGGTATTGGGCGTAGTAAATTGCGCGATTTGATGATGAGTGGCCAAGTGCCAGGCGTCACCAAAGCCAGCTGGTAATAGGGGTATATAACTATGAGTATGAGTGATCCAATTGCCGACATGTTGACCCGCATTCGTAATGCGCAAATGGTCAATAAAGCGGTTGTTACTATGCCATCTTCTAATGTTAAGACTGCTATTGCTAGCGTTCTTAAAGAAGAAGGCTACGTAGAAGATTTTGCAGTGCAAACGGAAGGTAGCAAAGCTACTTTAACCATTAGCTTGAAATACTATGCTGGCCGCCCTGTTATTGAGCGCATACAGCGTGTAAGCAAGCCTGGTTTGCGCGTTTACAAAGGATCTCAAGAGATTCCTAAAGTAATGAATGGCCTTGGTGTGACGATTATGTCTACATCTAAGGGTGTAATGACAGATCGTAAAGCTCAAGCTGCCGGTATCGGTGGTGAAGTGCTTTGCGTAGTGGCTTAAGGAGAAGCAAATGTCACGTGTTGCTAAAAATCCAGTAGCTATTCCAGAAAAAGTTGAAGTGGTACTGAGTGCTACATCAATCGCCGTTAGCGGCCCATTAGGCAAACTATCTCATCCATTATCGGATGCCGTAGTGTTAAAACGCGAAGGCGAAACCATTACATTTGAAGCGACGAGCGATGCCCGTCACTCTCGTGCAATGTCAGGTACATTGCGCGCCTTGGTAGCCAATATGGTCCATGGCGTATCTCAAGGCTTTACCCGTAAATTAACCTTAGTGGGCGTTGGCTATAAAGCAGCGGCACAAGGGGCGGTATTAAACCTAGAGTTAGGTTATTCACATCCAATCAATCACAAAATGCCAGCAGGCGTAACTGTGACCACTGCCACACCAACAGAAATTTTGTTAACCGGTGTTGATAAGCAAGTGATTGGCCAGGTTGCTGCACAGATTCGTGCTTACCGTTCACCAGAGCCATATAAAGGCAAGGGTGTACGTTACGCTGATGAAGTGGTTGCAATTAAAGAAACCAAAAAGAAATAAGGCTTAAAAAATGAACAACGTAAATAATCGCTTGCGTCGTGCACGTAAAACCCGTGCCAAAATTGCAGAGCTAAAAGTTACTCGTCTAAGTGTGCACCGTACTAACACGCACATCTANGCNCAAATTATTGCTGAAACTGGCGATAAAGTAATTGTTAGTGCTTCAACAGTAGAAGCCGACGTTCGTAAAAACCTGAAAAATGGTGGCAACATTGAAGCTGCGGCTTTAATTGGTAAATTAATTGCACAAAAAGCTAAGAAAGCCGGTGTAACTACCGTGGCTTTTGATCGCTCAGGTTATAAATATCATGGTCGTATTAAAGCGTTGGCTGATGCCGCACGTGAAAACGGCTTGTCCTTCTAATTGGTCTGATTGCTTAAGAGGTTAATGATGGCGAGAGAAATGGAACAGCAACAGCAGCAGACTGATGGTTTGCGCGAAAAGATGATTGCAGTTAATCGTGTTAGTAAAACGGTTAAAGGCGGTCGTATTATGAGTTTTGCAGCTCTTACAGTAGTTGGCGACGGCGATGGTGCGGTTGGCATGGGTAAGGGTAAAGCACGTGAAGTACCAGTNGCTGTGCAAAAAGCAATGGACGAAGCGCGTCGCGGTATGTTGAAAATTAATTTAACAAACGGCACTTTGCATCACGCTGTAACCGGCGTGCACGGTGCAGCAAAAGTGTTCATTCAACCTGCTTCTGAAGGTACNGGNATTATTGCTGGTGGCGCCATGCGCGCAATCTTNGAAGTGATGGGTGTGACTAACGTGGTTGCAAAATGCATTGGTTCAACCAATCCATACAACCTAGTTCGTGCAACATTGAATGGTTTGGAATCAATGAATACGCCAGCAGAAATCGCAGCTAAACGCGGTAAATCTGTTGAAGAAATTAGAGGCTAATCATGGCTAAAGACAAAAAAGAAGTGTCAACAATTAAAGTGACATTGGTTAAAAGTACCATTGGTCGTATTGAAGCGCACAAAGCCACTGTTAAGGGTTTAGGTTTACGCCGTATCCGTCACACAGTGGAAGTGCAAGATACACCAGCAATTCGCGGCATGATCAATGCTGTTAACTATCTGGTAAAGGTAGAAGGATAATGCAGTTAAATACAATTAAGCCTGCAGAAGGCGCTAAAAAAGAACGTCGCCGCGTAGGTCGTGGTATTGGTTCTGGTTTCGGTAAAACAGCGGGTCGTGGCCATAAAGGTCAAAAATCCCGTACCGGTGGCTTTCATAAAGTCGGTTTTGAAGGCGGTCAAATGCCTATTCAACGCCGTTTACCTAAACGTGGTTTTAAATCCATGACTAAGGCAAACACNGCGCACGTGCGTACCAGTGAATTGGCTTTAATTCCNAACGAAGTCATCGACTTGTTGGCATTAAAAGCAGCAAACATTGTTTCTGGTACCGTAAAAAACGCTAAGATTTTCTTGTCTGGTGATGTAACTGCTAAATACAACATTCAAGGTTTGTTGTTGACTAAAGGCGCTCGCGCTGCAGTTGAAGCAGCCGGCGGTAAGATTTTAGAAGCAGCATAAGAGACTTTTATGGCACAGGATGGATTACTAAAAACAGCATCAAAAATGGGCGAACTTAAAAGCCGCCTGTTTTTTGTGTTGGCAGCATTGGTGGTTTACCGCCTAGGTGCGCATATCCCAGTGCCGGGTATCGATCCAGATGTATTAGCAAAATTGTTTGAATCGCAAAGCGGCGGCATATTGGGCATGTTCAATATGTTCTCAGGTGGCGCTCTTTCAAGATTTACTGTGTTTGCTTTAGGTATCATGCCCTACATTTCTGCATCGATTATTATGCAGTTGATGGCAGCAGTATCGCCAAAGTTAGAGCAGTTGAAAAAAGAAGGCGAAGCCGGCAGAAGGACGATTACCAAATACACACGCTACGGCACGGTGGTTTTGGCATCATTCCANGCNNTNGGNATAGCCATNGCGCTTGAATCCCAACCAGGTTTGGTATTGGATCCAGGCATGGCATTTAGATTGACGGCAATGATCACCTTGGTGAGTGGCACCATGTTCATTATGTGGTTGGGTGAGCAAATTACTGAACGCGGCATAGGTAATGGTATTTCTATCATTATCTTTGCCGGTATCGTAGCTGGCTTACCAAACGCATTGGGTACCACAGCAGAGATGGTTAATACTGGCGCGTTTAGTGTGCCATTGGCTTTCTTCTTGTTGGTAGCAACAGTATTAGTAACGGCATTGGTGGTGTTTGTAGAGCGTGGACAACGCAAAATTACCGTCAATTACGCTAAGCGCCAAGTAGGCAATAAAGTCTACGGTGGCCAAACAACGCATTTGCCTATGAAGCTAAACATGGCCGGTGTCATACCGCCGATTTTTGCTTCTAGCATTATTTTATTCCCAGCGACATTGGCTGGTTGGTTTGGTAGTAGAGAGAACATGTATTGGCTAAAAGACGTGGCGGCAGCATTGTCACCAGGTCAACCAATCTACATTTTATTCTTCGCTACTGCGATTGTGTTTTTCTGCTTTTTTTATACAGCACTTCAGTTCAACCCTAAGGATACGGCTGATAACTTGAAAAAAAGCGGCGCATTTGTTCCTGGCATTCGTCCTGGTGAGCAAACAGCCAAATACATAGATCGCATTATGGGTCGTTTAACATTAGTAGGTGCAGCATACATTACCTTGGTTTGCTTGCTACCTGAGTTTTTGATTTTGAAATTTAATACACCGTTCTATTTTGGTGGTACATCGTTGTTGATTATTGTGGTTGTAACGATGGATTTTATGACGCAAGTACAGTCGCATTTGATGTCAAATCAATATGAAGGCTTACTGAAAAAGGCTAACTTTAAAGGCAATGGGCAAACCCCAAGGTAGTTAAAGCAGCGATTTAAGAAACAGCAGTTTAAGAAGTAATGGAGTTATAAATGAGAGTTCGTGCATCAGTAAAAGCATTATGTCGTCATTGTAAAGTTGTGCGTCGTCGTGGCGTCGTTCGTATTATTTGTACGGATCCACGTCACAAGCAACGCCAAGGTTAATCGATCTCGATCGAACAACCAGATTAGNGGCAGTTTGCTCTAATTGAGATGGTCCCAGTAGTAGTGGTGATCAGAAGATAAGCTAATTGATAAAAATTGGTTTTGCTGTTAGAATCTCCGGCTTTTTAAAGCTGACNGATTTTTAGGTAAACCTAAATTTTGGAGTAGGTATGGCACGTATAGCAGGGGTAAACATCCCAAATAACAAGCACGCCGAGATTGCATTAACTGCAATTTACGGTATTGGTCGTAACACAGCACAGAAAATTTGTGCTGCAGCTGGTGTTTTACCTTCTGCAAAAATGAAAGATCTAAATGACGCAGAAGTTGATAAATTGCGTGATGAAGTCGCTAAAGAAAAAGTAGAAGGCGATTTNCGCCGTGATGTNTCTATGAACATCAAGCGTTTNATGGATCTTAACTGCTACCGCGGTGTGCGTCACCGTCGTGGTTTACCGGTTCGTGGTCAACGTACAAAAACAAATGCACGTACCCGTAAAGGTCCGATTAA
>B570J29644_1000014_pt1 | contig 19759 bp, 19 predicted proteins | sample LakMenE07Oct09ns_FD_29644 | JGI IMG/M metagenome (IMG submission 29644) | reverse complement strand
CAGCTCGAGCAGAGCACTTGGGCAATGCACGGAAGAATCGAAGAAGTTGCAAAAAAATCATTAAAAATGAAAACTCTCGAACCTAAAAAAATTATTTTATTGGAGCGGCCTTGAGTTTATTTATCAAAAATAAAGTTGAGAAAACATTTTTTGAGCTCTCAGGTATTCGAAGAAGATTAATTTTGCTTCTATTTTTAGCTGGATTCCTAACACTTATTTTTAGAGCATTCTATTTACAAAGTTTAGATAAAAAATTTTTGCAGTCAAAAGGAAATGCTACGAGCACTCGAGTAATTTCTCTTTACGCAGATAGAGGAAAAATTACCGACAGGAATGGAGATATCTTAGCGATCAGCAGTCCGGTAGAGTCAGTTTGGGTAAATCCACCAAATGTCAAAATAACTAAAGATCAAAAATTAGAATTAGAAAATATTCTTAAGTTAAGTGCGAATGAGGTTGATCAAAAATTATTAAATAATAAAAAAGAATTTATATATCTCAAAAGACAAATCTCACCTGAAGATGCTAGAAGATTACAAGCGTTGAAAATACCCGGAATCTTTTTTCAAAAAGAGTTTAAGAGGTTTTATCCGGCTGCTGACATCACAGCTAATTTAGTTGGGTTTACTAATCTCGATAATATAGGGCAAGAAGGCATTGAGCTTTCTCAAAATAAATTTCTTTCCGGTAAGCTCGGGAGTAAAAAAGTTATTAAAGATCGTGCTGGCAAGATTGTAGATGATCTCCAGGAAGTGAAACTGCCGCAAGATGGGCACGACATAAAGCTTTCAATAGATGCAAGAATTCAATATTTAACATATAGAGAATTAGCTAAATCAATCGAAATTCATAAAGCTAAAGCAGGCTCGGCTATAGTGCTAGATGCAAAAACGGGAGAGGTGCTAGCTATGGCTAATCTTCCTTCTTATAACCCTAATAATTTTAGGGAAGGTGGCGGCCCCACAAGAAATCGAGCAGTGACAGATGTGTTCGAGCCTGGGTCAACAATTAAACCATTCACAGTGTCTTCAGCGTTAGACGCCGGAATTCTTAATCCAAGTTCATTGGTAGAAATTTCATCAGGATTGATGAAAATTGGATCAGCCACAATACATGATGCTCATGCTGATGGTAGCAAACCTTTTATGACAGTTTCAGAAGTGATTGCAAAGTCTTCCAATGTAGGTGCAGCAAGAATTGGATTAATGCAAACACCCAAGAGTTTGTGGTCTACTTTAAATAAAGTAGGGTTTGGAATGCAAACTTCGGCAGGGTTTCCTGGGGAAGCCTCTGGAAGACTTCGTGATTATAAAAATTGGGGCAAAGTAGACCAGGCAACTATATCTTTCGGACATGGGATTAATTTAACACTTCTTCAATTGGCTCAATCTTATACAGTTTTTGCTAACGACGGGGAAATGAAGCCAGTTACATTATTCAAAAAAGATGAAATTCCTATGGGTACAAAAGTATTCACAAAGCAAACAGCGAGAACTATGGTAGAAATGATGGAACAAGTTGTGGAAGAGGGTACTGGAGGTAATGCAAAAATTATAGGATATAGAGTTGCAGGCAAGACAGGTACCGCTGAAAAAATTGGAGCAAATGGCGCTTATGAAAAGAATAAAAATATAGGGTCATTTGTAGGTCTAGCCCCAGTTTCAAATCCAAGAATTATTATGGCAGTGATGATAGATGAACCAAGCATTGGAAGTCATTACGGAGGAGCAGTAGCGGCTCCAGTTTTTAGCAGTGTAATGGCTGACGTCATGAAGATATTAAAGATTCCACAAGACATAAAAACTCAAAATAAAGTTTTACCGCAAGATAATAAAAACATTAAAGAAACGATATGAAGAGTGTGTTAAAAAAAATTGGACATCGCATCTCTGATATATCAAACGATAGTAGGCATATAAAAAATAATTCTTTATTTTTAGCCTATCCTGGACTGCATAATGACGGAAGAACTTATATTGAAGCGGCCATTAAAAAAGGCGCGAAAATAATACTTTATGAAAAGAAAAATTTTGTATGGAAAAAAACATGGCATACAGAACATTATGCTGTTTCAGAATTAAAAAATAAAGAAGGTGAAATTGCACATACATTTTTTAAAAAGCCTTCGAAGCAAATACTCACTATAGGTATCACTGGCACAAATGGAAAAACATCTTGCGCGCACTGGACAGCTGAAATACAAAATCTCCTGGGCAAAAAAACAGGCGTCATAGGGACGCTGGGGTTTGGGTACAAAAAATTAAAATCACATACGTATACAACACCTGATGCGATATCAAATCATCGTATTTTAAGACAATTTAAAAATCAAAAAATAAAATCAGCTGTAATGGAAGTTTCATCTCACGCATTGTCTCAGGGGAGAGTGAATGGAATTCTTTTCGATATTGCAGTTTTTACCAATTTATCAAGGGATCATCTAGATTACCATCTTAACTTTCGGAATTATTTCAATGAAAAAAAGAAGTTATTTGAATTCCCATCTTTGAAAGTTGCAGTTATTAATATCGATGATTCTTATGGAAAAAAACTAAAAAATTTTCTTGTAAAGAATAAAACTAAAGTTTTAAGTTATGGAATAAAAAGTGGCGACATTAAAGCGACACACATTGAATATTCAAATTCGAGCACACGTTTCCAAATTGCATATAAAAAAGAAACATACAAAGTAGAAGCGCCTGTGGTAGGCGAGTTTAATGTATATAATTTACTAGCAGTAATTACTTCACTGATAGCATCTGGCAATTCAATAAAAAAAATTGTGAAACAAATAAGTTATATATCTCAGGTTCCAGGGAGAATGGAAAGACTAAGATCTAAAAATACCCCAAATATCTTTATTGATTATGCTCACACACCAGACGCTTTAAAAAAAGTGCTGCAAACTCTTAAAAATCAAACTGACGGTAATCTTATCTGTGTATTTGGTTGCGGAGGAGATAGAGATGCCGGAAAAAGAAAAGATATGGCAGAGATAGCTTCTAACTTAGCTGATATTAATTTTATTACGTCAGACAATCCAAGGAATGAAAGTCCCGGAAAAATTATTAAAGAAATTAGCAAGCATATGAAAGGGTCTTATCGTATTGAATTTGATCGACATAAGGCAATAGAAAAAGCAATTATGAATGCTAAAAAAGATGACGTCGTCCTTATTGCTGGAAAGGGACATGAAACCTATCAAGAAATTAAAGGCATTAAGCATCCATTTAGTGATCAAACATGTGCAAGAAAAGCGCTCAAAGTTTACAAGGCGAGCTGAATGCGAATTACTTTAAATAAGATTAAAAAACTTGTTTCTGGCCGATATTATGGCGATACCGCTTTGCTTCATAAAACAATAAAAAACATTTCTATCAATAGCAATGATATTAAAAATAATGATTTATTTTTAGGTATTAAAGGCGAAAAATTTGACGGGGATAATTTTGCAGAAATTGCTATTAAAAAAGGCGCATTAGCTGCCATTGTATCTAAAGACGTTAAAAATTTAGAAAATAAAATAATCGTTAAAAATGGGCGAGAAGCTTTAGGCAAGATAGCTCAGTACTGGAAAGCCCAATCTAAAATACCTCTTGTTGCTATCACAGGAAGTAATGGTAAAACCACCACTAAAGAAATGATTGGAAGTATTATTTCTTGCTATGTTGGTAGTAAATTAAAAGTCCTGATGAGCAAAGGAAATTTCAATAATGATATAGGACTTCCACTTTCCTTACTAAATATTAAAAAAACTCAAAAATTTGCTGTAGTTGAGATGGGTATGAATCATAAGGGCGAGATTAAATATTTAAGTGAAATTGCAAAACCAGATGTCGCAGTAATAACAAATATAGGAGAGGCTCATATTGAATTTTTTGGTTCAAAAGCAGGTATTGCAAAAGCAAAATCAGAAATATTTTCAGGGCTCAAAAAGAATGGCATTGCAGTTATAAATAGAGAAGATGAATTTTATAGCGTACTAAAGACTGCTGCTCTTCGTAAAAAAGTTATGACATTTGGACTCACTTCAAAATCCGATGTATATGTCAAGAAAACGGTTCAAGGCATTTCTCAAATTAAAACACCAAAAGGAATCGTGGAAATTAAAGTCAAATTAAAGGGCGAGCATAATTTAAAAAATGCATTAGCAGCCATTGCCGCTTCTATTGCACTAAAAATTCCCTTAAAGGCTATTAAGCGAGGTATTGAATCTATCAAGTCAGTACATGGAAGATTGGAACTCAAAAAAGGACTTCGTGGCTGTATCTTGATTGATGATACCTACAATGCGAATCCTGCCTCAATGCGAGCTGCAATTGATGTTCTTGCAAATCAAGACTGTGAAAAAATATTAATTATTGGTGATATGGGCGAGTTAGGAAAAAAGGAAGTTGAGTACCATAAATCAATAGGGGCTTATATCAAAAAAAATAAAATATTAGAAGTAGTTGGAACAGGAAAATTGACGAAACACGTTATAGACCATTGTAAAGGGAATGCAAAATGGTTTGAGGATAAAAAAGCACTTATAAATTACATCAAAACCAAGATAAAAAAGAATTCATGTGTGCTTGTTAAAGGCTCTAGATTCATGAAAATGGAAGAGGTTGTAGATGCACTTACTTAAAATTTTTAAGAAAGATAAAAATTATGTTGCTCGAATTATTTAAGTTTTTAGCAAAAGAGATCCATGGATTTAATGTATTTAATTACATTACATTAAGAGCTGTGATGGCGACAATCACATCATTAGTTATTTCTTTCGCTTTTGGCCCTTGGCTAATCAAGAAACTTAATCAGTTCAATATAGGACAAGCTGTTAGATCAGATGGCCCCAAAGATCACTTAATTAAAACAGGCACACCCACAATGGGGGGTGGCTTGATATTGGTATCAATTATTGTATCGACATTACTTTGGGCGGACATAAGGAACAACTATATTTGGGTTTTGTTAATTGTCACGCTTGGTTTTGGCCTTATTGGATTTATTGATGACTTAAAAAAAGTTATTTATAAAGATCCGAATGGTATGAGTGCCAGGCAAAAGTATTTATGGCAATCAATCATAGGCCTTGGTGCATCTATATATCTTTGGTCTAACGCTGTTACACCCGAACAGACTTCGCTTATTCTTCCATTTTTTAAGGATGTAAGTTTTACGATGAGCGGACCTACTTTTATACTTTTAAGTTATATCGTCATTGTAGGGAGCAGCAATGCAGTTAATCTTACAGATGGCCTCGATGGCCTAGCAATTATGCCGGCTGTATTAGTTGCAAGTGCCTTAGGGGTTTTTGCTTATGTTGCAGGTAATTATGTTATAGCTAAATATTTAGGTATTCCCTATATCAGCGGCGCTGGTGAGTTGGCTATATTTTGCACTGCAATGGCTGGTGCTGGTTTGGGATTTTTATGGTTTAACACTTATCCTGCGGAAGTATTCATGGGAGATTTAGGCGCACTTGCTCTAGGCGCTGCTATTGGCACAATTGCCGTGATTGTAAGACAGGAGATTGTTTTATTTATTATGGGCGGTATTTTTGTGGTCGAGACTTTTTCTGTTGCCATTCAAGTCATGTACTTTAAATATACTAAATTTAAATATGGTGTTGGTAAGCGAATTTTTCTTATGGCACCACTTCACCATCACTATGAGAAAAAAGGCTGGAAAGAAACGCAGGTCGTTGTTAGATTTTGGATCATAACAATGATGCTTGTATTAATTGGGATCTCATCGCTGAAAATTAGATGAGCATCAATTTTAATAAAAAGAAAGTCTTGGTGATTGGTCTTGGAGAGACAGGGCAGTCCGCCCTACATTTTTTAGCAAACAAAGAATGCGATATTCAAGCTATTGATACAAGGCCAACAATTGATAATTTTGAGACGATAAAAGAAAAATTTAAAGATGTTAAATTTACGATCGGGGAAAAATTTAACGATACCATCATTAATGATGTTGAATTAATTATCATTAGCCCAGGCATGTCGCTTAAAGAAAGTTATGTTCAAAAGGCATTAAATCAAGGCATACCTGTAATTGGTGATATTGAAATGTTTGCGCAAGTTAAATCGGTGAGTTCAAAAGTGATTGGCATTACAGGTTCAAATGGCAAAACGACAGTTACTTCACTTGTTGGGGATTTATTAAAAGCGGCCGGCATATCAACTATTGTCGGAGGAAATATCGGGATCCCCATATTAAATACTTTAAATCAAAAAGTGCCAGAGGTTTATGTTCTTGAGTTATCCAGCTATCAGTTGGAATCGACATATTCATTAGCGCTCGAAACTGCAGCAATCTTAAATATTTCAGAAGACCATATGGATCGATACGGATCTATGGAAGAGTACGCCAAAGCCAAATATAGAATATTTAATCTTGCTAAAAATATTATCTTAAATAGAGAAGACGATTATCTAAAATCTCAGATTAATGAAAGCTCTTTGACATTCGGAACTCATTTGGACGAGAAAAATTATGGCATTAAAAAAAATGGTAACCAATATTTCATCGCAAAAGGTAGGGCTGAAATTATTTCTTTAGAAGATATTAAACTTAAGGGTGAACATAATATTCTAAATGTAATGGCTGCTTTAGCTCTTTGTGAGCCATTTAATATTTCAAAAGATGTGATCAAAAAAGTACTAAGTCAATTTAGCGCACCACCACATCGAGTGGAATATGTTAACTCTATATCAGGTATTGATTTTTATAATGATTCAAAAGGTACCAACGTTGGAGCAACGATTGCTGCTATTCAAAGCATGTCTAAACCAATCTTACTGATTGCCGGAGGGGATGGCAAAAGTCAAAATTTCCAACCATTAATAGGCCCATCTAGGGATAAAGTAAAAAATATTTCTTTGATTGGTAAAGATGCAAAAATAATACAAGAAGTATTTAACGGTGGGGCCATTCCGACAAGTATTGAAAAAAATCTTGAATCAGCAATTATCAAATCATTTGAGCTTGCTAAAGCGGGAGATGTAGTTCTTCTCTCTCCAGCATGTGCAAGTACCGATATGTTTAAAAATTACGTACATCGCGGGGAAGTTTTTAAGGATTGCGTGAGTAAGTTAAAAAATAAATCATGATCGATAAATTTTCTAATAAATCGACAATAGATAAACCTTCTTTTGATCAAGGCCTTTTCTGGGTTTCATTAATATTAATTGCAATTGGCCTGATTATGGTTTATTCATCCTCAATTTCTTTTGCTGAATCTAGCAAATTAACTAAACATCAAAATTACTTTTTTTTATTAAGACAATCAATTTATATTTCATTGGGATTTGTTGTCGGATTTATTATTTTCCAAATCCCTATTCGCTGGTGGCAAAAGATGTCGCCTTATTTATTTATGGCAGGCATGGTCTCACTTATTCTTGTTCTCATTCCAGGTATTGGCCATGTTGTGAATGGAAGTAGGCGTTGGATTTCATTATTTGTATTTAATATGCAGCCCTCGGAATTTATGAAATTATTTACTGCTATGTACGCTTCAGATTATGTTTTAAGAAAATCAAAAGAAATTGGGAGTTTTCTAAAAGGGTTTCTTCCAATGGCAGCAGTGATTATGTTATTAGGAGCATTGTTATTGCTTGAACCAGATTTCGGTGCATTTGCTGTAATCTTAGTCATTGCAATGTGTACCTTAATTTTAGGNGGCATAGACAAAAAAATACTGATGGGCCTTTCCATTGTTGCACCTATTGGTATGGCAGCCTTAATTTATAGCTCTGACTATAGATACCAAAGATTAGNAGGTTTTTTTAATCCATGGGCTGATCCATATGGAAAAGGTTACCAGCTATCTCACGCTCTTATAGCTTTTGGTCGTGGCGAATTTTTTGGGGTAGGGTTAGGTGGTAGTGTCGAAAAATTACTTTATTTGCCCGAAGCACACACTGATTTTATTTTGGCTGTATTAGCTGAAGAATTTGGTTTCTTTGGTGTGCTTATTGTCATTGGATTATTCTCATGGCTTGTAATTAGAGCTTTTGGTATTGCTAAAGAAGCTATTATTAATGAGAGTTATTACTCAGCTCTGTTATCTCAAGGTATTGGCATTTGGTTTGGTACGCAAGGCATTATTAACATGGGTGTCAACATGGGGCTTCTTCCTACAAAAGGGTTAACCTTGCCACTCCTTTCTTACGGTGGTAGTGGTATTTTGGCCAATATGATTGCGCTTGCGATATTACTCAGAATTGATTGGGAAAATCGAAGAGGCTTAAGAGGAATTTAACTTAGTGAAACCCAATAAAAAAATATTGATTATCGCAGGAGGAACCGGAGGACATATCTATCCAGGAATTGCGATTGCCGATTATTTAAAAGCTAAAGGATACTCAATCACTTGGCTTGGAACTTCTCATGGCATGGAAAACAAGTTAATCGATAAAAAGCCTTATCAAAAAGCCATGATTGATATTAAAGGCGTCAGAGGCAAAGGCCTGTTAAATTGGTTAAAGCTTCCATTTATGCTTTTGATTGCGTTAATACAATGTGCAAAAGTAATTGAAAAAGAAAAACCGGATGTGGTCATTGCTATGGGGGGCTATGTTTCATTTCCGGGTGGTCTTATGTCGAGGCTTATGGGTAAGCCACTCATTGTGCATGAACAAAATTCTATCCCAGGCCTAACTAATAGATTATTAGCAATAATCGCAACAAAAATATATTCCGCGTTTCCAATTAAACTGATGCGTGCCTCTCAAAAAATTGGCAACCCAGTGAGAGATAATATTAGGCAAATTAAACCGCCAGCCCAGAGATTTAAAAATAGAAAAGGCCCTTTGAGGCTTCTTGTTGTGGGCGGTAGTTTAGGAGCTAAATTTTTTAACGATACGATTCCTTTAAGTGTTAAACAAATCAGCCCTAAAAATAGACCGGCGATTATTCATCAATCTGGTGAGAAGCACTTTGAAGAATTAAAAGCAAGTTATAAGGAAAGTGGAATTAAAGCCGATTGCAGGGCTTATTTGGATCACATTGAAAAATTATATGAATGGGCAGACCTTGTCATAGCTAGAGCTGGCGCACTCACGGTCTCTGAATTTTCGGCAGCAGGAATTCCTAGTATATTAGTGCCATTCCCTTTTGCAGTAGATAACCATCAGTTTTATAACGCAAAATACTTAAGTGATAAGAAGGCCGCACGACTTATAATTCAGGAGGAGCTCACAACCGAATCATTGAGAAGCATACTTCAAAGTATGACAAGAAATGAATGCTTAAAAATGGCAAAAGCTGCATTGGAAAATAAAGCAACTAAACCTGAAGAAGTTATTTATAAAGCCTGCGAGCGACTAATTAACAAATGAAACACAATATCAATCGAATTCATTTTGTAGGTATAGGCGGCTCAGGAATGAGTGGCATTGCAGAAGTGATGCACAATCTAGGCTATTTTGTTTCCGGCTCCGATATTCAGGAGTCACTAGTAACCTCAAGATTAAAAGAGATCGGTATAAAGATTTTTATTAATCATGCAGCAGACAACATTAAAGATGTTGATGTTTTAGTGATTTCTTCTGCAATCGATCAAGATAATCCAGAGTTAAAAGCTGCTATTACAAATAAAATACCAATTATGCCTAGGGCAGAAATGCTTTCAGAATTAATGCGCTTTAAAAAAGGTATTGCAGTAGCCGGTACTCATGGCAAAACAACCACCACGAGTTTAATCGCTTCCATTTTGGCCGAAGCTTCAATGGATCCTACTTATGTAATTGGCGGAAGACTTTCTTCCTTGAATGCAAATGCAAAATTAGGAAATGGTGAGTATATCGTAGTGGAGGCTGATGAGTCAGACGCATCATTTTTACATTTGACACCTGTATATTCTATCGTGACAAATATTGATCAAGATCATATGGAAACATATGACAATGATTTTGAAAAACTTAAAAAAACATATATAGAATTCATACATCGATTACCTTTTTATGGCGTGGTAATTGTGTGTATTGATGATCCGGTTATCAAATCTATTCTTCCTGAAATTTCTAGACCTATCATAACTTATGGTTTATCAAATGATGCAGATGTGCATGCTGAAGAAGTTTTAGCAGATGCAGGTAAAATGCATTTTAAAGTGACGATTAAACACACTGATGTTGTTAAAAAACCAATGACTTTAAATCTACCGGGCAAGCATTATGTTAGAAATGCATTGGCAGCAATAGCACTTGCAGATGAGCTCGAGATACCGATTTCAAAAACAATCGATGCATTAAAGCATTTTAAAGGTGTAGGCCGAAGATTCGAGACTTATAAAGATTTAATATTTGATAAAAAATCTTTTACTCTGGTTGATGATTATGGGCATCACCCGGTCGAAATTGAAGCAGTCCTTGACGCGGCGCGAGATGCATATCCAGGTAAATCGATCTATCTTGTTTTTCAGCCTCATCGCTACACCAGAACGAAAGATTGTTTTGATGAGTTTGTAAGGGTGCTTCAAAAAGCAGATAAAACACTTCTCACTGATATTTATTCGGCTGGCGAAAAAGTAATTCCAGGGGTAAGTTCCATAGCGATCATGGATAGTATGAATAAAATTATGAAAAAAGTTTCTTTTGAAAAAGATATTGCAGACTTAGCTAAAACAGCGCTTCAACATATTGAACAAGATTCCATCTTAATTGTGATGGGCGCAGGCTCAATAGGAAGAGTGACGAAAGATATATTGAATATTGTGAAGTCATGACGAATGCAATGATATTAAAAAATGTGCCATTAACCAAATACAACAGTTGGCGGGTAGGCGGTGCTGCCGATGCTTTATTTATACCTAAAAATTTAGAAGATTTAAAAAATTTCTTAAAAGATGAACACTATTTAAAGCCGCTCACTTTTATTGGATTGGGATCAAATATTTTAGTGAGAGATGGAGGTATCCGGGGAACGGTTATTGTAATGCATGCAGCTTTAAATGAAATTCAAATGACTGATAAGGGTGTGTATGCAGAAGCAGGTAATACCTGCGCAAAAATTGCAAAAACTCTTGCTAGAGAGCATTACGTTGGCGGAGAATTTTTTGCTGGTATTCCAGGCACAGTCGGAGGAGCCTTGGCGATGAATGCCGGATGCTACGGTTCTGAAACATGGAATTATGTGACCCAGATAAATATGATTGATGATAATGGCAATATAGTTACAAGATTAAGAGATGAATTTAAAATTTCTTACCGAGAAGTAATTAAGCCAAATTCAAAAGAGTGGTTTGTAGGTGCCTGGTTTAATTTTAAAAAAGATATGGCAGGCGACCCAGAAAGTAAGATCAAGGAATATCTTAACCATAGGAAAAACACTCAACCCCTTAATTGGCCAACAGCAGGCTCAACATTTAGAAATCCAAAAGATACTTTTGCAGCAAAACTCATTGAAGACTGCGGATTAAAAGGTTTTAGAGTTGGCAACGCTGAAGTTTCAGATAAACATGCCAATTTTATTATTAATTTAGGTAATGCGTCTGCAAAAGACATTGAAAATATTATTGACTATGTTGAATGCGAAGTCTTTAAAAGAAAAGGTATTAAGCTCGAAAGGGAAATTAAAATTTTAGGGGACTTTCTAGGTTGATGAATGAATTTGGAAAAGTTGCCGTACTTATGGGTGGAGACTCTAATGAGAGAGCTGTTTCACTTCTCAGTGGCGATGCTGTATTTCGTGCTTTAAGCCGATTAGGCATTGATGCTGAAGCTTTTGATCCTTCAGTTAGAGATATTGAAGATATCAAAAGTTACGACAGAGTTTTTATAGCCTTACACGGAAGAGGCGGTGAAGACGGATCTATGCAAGCTTTTTTAAAGTCGAAAAATGTTGCATATACCGGAAGCGATTCCTTAAGTTCTGCCATTGGAATGGACAAACTTAAAACGAAATTATTATGGCGTTCATTAAACATTTCAACACCAGATTTTCTCCAGGTAACTGAGAAAACCTTATATGCAGAAATCGTTCATTCAATTGGATCACCATTTTTTATTAAACCATCAAATGAAGGTTCAAGTATAGGTATTGATAAGATAAAAAACGAACAACAATATAAAGAAGCTTTTTTAAAAACATCGAGGATTGATGCAAATGTAATCGTTGAGAAATTTGTGGACGGCGAAGAATATACAGTGGCTATTGTGGATGGTCAAACCCTTCCAGTCATTAAGATTAAGCCAAGCAATGAGTTTTATGATTACGAAGCAAAATATCTTAAAGATGACACGCAATATATTTGCCCTTCAGGGATAGAAAAAAATAAAGAAGCTTTAATAGCTCAAGAAGCTTTGGCGGCCTTCAACTCAATTGGGTGCTCTAGCTGGGGTCGTGTTGATTTTATGATGGATAAAAAAAGTGATCACTATTTTATAGAAGTGAATACGTCTCCTGGAATGACTAATCATAGTTTAGTTCCTATGGCTGCGAAGGAGATGGGTATAGATTTTGATCAATTAGTTTTGAAGATATTAAAAACCGCACATGTTAAATAACTATTTAAAAATTTATTGGTTAGGCAATTTAGTTTTTTTACTTAATATTATTTTGATACTTTTTTTAATTAGTTACCAATTTATGCATTTTGCTAAATTTCCAATTAGAGAAATTAAGGTAGTAGGCCAATATCAGCACCTTGATGAAGATCAGGTAAGTATGATTTCAGACCGCTTTGTAAAAGGCAATTTTTTTTCACTAGATTTATATAGCACCAAAGAGGCATTTACAAAATTACCTTGGATAAGAAACGTAAGCTTAAAAAGAGTCTGGCCTGATCGATTGGAAGTGTTTGTCGAGGAGCATCAAGTTATAGGAAGGTGGGGAGCCATTGCCTTAGTGAATGAGAATGGTGAAATTTTTCATGGAGCGTCTGATGAAGACCTCCCTTTATTTTTTGGACCAGAAGGTACCGAGAACTATATAGCACTGGAGTATAAAAAAATGCAAAGTATTTTAGATAAAAAACAATTAAAAATTGCGCAAGTCTCTCTATCTTCTCGGTACACTTGGGACATTAGAACCACTAATAATATGAAAATAATTTTAAGTAAAGATAATGTCGAAGAAAGTCTATCTCGCTTTATGGCTCAGTACGACAATATTTTGGCTTCAGTTAAGCGAATTGGCTCTGCCGACTTAAGATATCCAAATGGTTTTGCTATTAAGAAATCTACTGAACCAATCCAAAAGATTGATAGTGGTGAGAGGCCGCTTATATGATCAAACAAAAAGAAGAAAAAAATCTCATCGTAGGGCTTGATATTGGAACATCCAAAATTGTGGCTATTGTCGCTGAATTACAACCAGATGGTTTATTGAATGTGATCGGATTAGGTCAACATAGCTCAAAAGGATTAAAGAAGGGTGTGGTCATTAATATTGATGCCACTATGGAGGCGATTCAAAGAGCTATTGAAGAAGCGGAATTGATGGCAAATTGTAAGATTACCGATGTTTATACTGGCATCGCAGGAAGCCATATAAAAAGTATAAATTCTCATGGGATGGTCAAAATTAAAGATGCTGAGGTCTCTCAATTAGACGTTGATAAAGTGATTGAAACTGCATGTGCTATTACACTCCCCAACGATCAACAAGTTCTACACATATTGACGCAAGAATATGTGATTGATGGGCAGGAAGATGTTAGACAGCCACTTGGTATGAGCGGTATGAAGTTAGAAGTGAAGGTTCATATTGTCACAGGCGCGATTGCAGCCGCGCAAAATATTGTTAAATGTATTAAGCGTTGTGGGCTTGAAGTGTCTGAATTAGTCCTTCAGCCTTTGGCTTCAAGCATGGCTGTCCTTACCGATGATGAAAAAGAATTGGGCGTTTGTTTGGTTGATATTGGAGGAGGTACAACTGATATCGCAGTATTAAGACATGGGTCTATTCGACATACGGCTGTGATTCCGATTGCAGGTGATCAGATCAATAATGATATTGCAGTAGCATTTAGAACACCTTTACCATCAGCAGAAGAGATAAAAATCAAACATGGTTACGCCGCAAGAAGCTTAGCTTCTGCTTCAGAGCAAATTGAAATTCCTGTAGTAGATGGAAAAGAATCTAAAACTATCTCAACACTTTCATTGGCAGAGGTCATTGAAGCTCGCCTAGTTGAGCTTTATGAACTTGTAGCTCACGAGTTGAAACGAAGCGGTATGGAAGATATGATAGCTTCTGGAATTGTAATTACTGGCGGATCATCATTGATGAAAGGTATGGTCAACCTTGGAGAAAGTGTATTTAGAATGCCGGTCAGAATTGGCACGCCCAGAAATGTAGGCGGTTTGTCTGAAGTTGTGGACAATCCTAGGTACTCAACAGGTATTGGATTGTTACTGATGGGTAAGGGGCAGTTAGAGAAAGAAATGATGGATCAAATTGATGGTAATTCAATAAATCAAATCTTTATGAAAATGAAGAATTGGTTTCAAGGTAACTTTTAATTCTTGGAGATAGGATATGTTTGAAGTTGTTGATAGCAAGTCACAAAATGCCATCATAAAAGTCATTGGTGTCGGTGGCTGTGGCGGAAATGCTATTGATCATATGATCGATAAGAATTTAACAGGCGTTGAATTCATCTGTGCCAACACTGATATGCAAGCACTGAAAAAAAGTCGGGCAAGCCATATATTGCAGATTGGTCAGGAGATGACCAAAGGTTTAGGCGCAGGGGCAAAGCCTGAAATTGGAAAACAAGCCGCTCTTGATGATAAAGAAAAAATTATTAGCTCTATTAAAGGTGCTGATATGTTATTTATTACAGCAGGTATGGGAGGCGGAACTGGCACGGGCGCTGCACCTGTAATTGCACAAATTGCAAAAGAATTAGGTATTTTAACTATTGCAGTTGTGACTAAACCTTTTTTATTTGAAGGTAAAAGAACAGCGATTGCTACTGATGGTATTAATGAATTAGTTCAGCATGTAGACTCTCTAATTGTTATCCCAAATGAAAAGTTAATGGAAGTTTTAGGTGAACACATCCCATTCTTAGAAGCCTTTAATGCAGCAAATGACGTTCTCCATAACGCGGTTTCAGGTATTTCAGAAATTATTAATAGCCCAGGGTTGGTAAATGTTGATTTCGCTGACGTTAAAACTGTTATGAGTGAAATGGGAATGGCGATGATTGGTTCTGGTGTTGCTCAGGGTGAACATCGAGCATATAAAGCCTCTCAAGCTGCAGTTGCAAGTCCTCTTTTAGAGGATGTGAATTTAGTAAATGCGCGCGGTGTATTAGTAAATATCTCTGCAAGTAGTAAATTTACACTCAAGGAATACCATGAAGTTATGGAAACGATTAAGCAATTTGCAGCTATTGATTCCACAGTGATCGTCGGTAATGTAATTGACGAGGCAATGGGAGATTCTATTCGAGTTACTGTTGTAGCGACAGGGCTAGCTCAAAACGTAAAACAAAGGATGCCCCGAATCGAACCCAGATCTATGATGCAAAATAAACAAAGCACGACCCAAGAAGAGCCATCTCTAGATGACGAACCAGATGTATTTAGCTCTAATGAAAATAGGGCTCAAGTTGAAATCATGAAAATGTCAGGTATGGAAGAATATGATATTCCTGCATTTTTGAGAAAAAAAGGCGAGTAAGTACTCAATGATTAAACAAAGAACTATTCAAAAATCTGTGCAGACTTCTGGTGTCGGTCTTCATAATGGTGAAAAAGTGACAATGACTTTAAAGCCTGCCGAAGCGGATCAAGGCATTGTCTTTAGAAGAGTTGATCAAAAGAAAAGTAATGAGATAAAAGTAAGCCCTGATGCTGTGAAAGATACCAAAATGTGTTCAGCTATTGGTCAAGATACTTCGCGTGTAGCTACCGTTGAACATTTAATGTCTGCATTATCAGCCACAGGTGTCGATAACATTATTATTGAACTGAATGGACCTGAAGTGCCCATTATGGATGGAAGCTCAATACCCTTTATTTATCTTCTTCAAACAGCGAAGCTTAAAGAACTAGATGCTGCGAAAAAATTTGTCTTGATTAACGATGTAATTGAAGTAAAAGATAAAGACAAGTGGGCGAGGTTTGAGCCTTACGATGGATTTAAAATTGATTTTACTATCGATTTTCCCCATCCCGTGTTTGATACATCACCAACAAAGTCGCTTTGGACTTTTACGATGAATCCTATATCACAGAAATTAGTCGAGCACGTACATTTGGATTTATGCAGGAAGTTGAATACTTAAGATCTAATGGTTTAGCTAGAGGTGGCTCACTCGATAATGCGATTGTCTTAGATGAGTACAAAATTATTAATACAGACGGATTACGATACAACGACGAGTTTGTGAGACATAAAATACTTGATGCTGTGGGCGATTTATACATGCTAGGCTACTCAATCATAGGTAATTTCAAAGCATACAAATCTGGCCATGAATTGAATAACAAATTATTACTTGCATTACTTTCAAATAAGAAATGCTGGAGCTTAACAACATTAGATAGCCAAGATCCCAAGACTTCTAATTTAGCAATGCGTTATGCTAATTCTAAGAATGGAATTTTAAATCAAGAAATGGTAGGAGTTTATCAATGAATATTTTAAGACTTTTTATATTTTTATTGCTTGCAATATTAGTTGTATTCACATTTTTGTATCTAAATACAAAGAATAAAAAATATTTGAAGTATTTAAAACTTACTACAAATGTCACATTAATTTTAATTCTTATATTTATCTTAAGAATGCTTTAATTTCGAATTGGCTAATTCAAAAAAAACAATTGCAATTTTTGGAGCGTCAGGATTTTTAGGGTCCAGCCTCGTTTTAGCTCTAAGCCAATCTAATCACAATCTAAAATTATTCTCTAGAAATAAAGAAAAAATTAAATTATGGACCGTCAATCCATATGTTCAAATATTTGACTTGGATTTAGATAATCTTGCGCAAGTAAAAAAAGATTTAAAAAAGACAGATGTTGTAATTAACCTCTTAGGTATTCTTCACCAGTCTAAAAAAGAGACTTTTGAGAATATTCACCATATTTGGCCAGATCATTTGGCAAAAGTCATGAAAGATTTAGGTATTAAGCGATTGCTTCATGTAAGCGCGTTAGGTGCAAGTAGCAATGCTCCGAGTTTATATCTTAAATCTAAAGCTCTTGGCGAGTCTGAATTGTTTAAACAAAAAGATCTAAACGTAACTATACTAAGACCGTCTATCATCTTTGGGGCAAAAGATAACTTTATTAATATGTTTAGAATTCTTGTGAAGTGGCTGCCAGGAATAGTTCTTTTGTCACCTCAATCTAAATTTCAACCCATTTTTATTGAGGATGTATCAAAAATTCTAATTAAGACACTTTTTGATAAAAAGACATACGGCAACATTTATGATCTTGGTGGGCCTGATATTTATTCACTTAAAGATATTATTCGTCTTATTATTCGATCAGAGAAATTGACTCGGCTAATCATCCCTCTCAATAGAAGCCTTTCATATCTATTTGCTTTAAGTATGGAAATGATGCCAATTAAAATATTGACACGCGACAATTGGAGGTCTATGCAAGTTGATAATGTAGCGAATCCAAAACGCGCAATCTCTTACCGATATTCTTTAGAGCGCTTAGAGCATTACCTATGTAATAAGAAAAATAGACCTCTAGCGCGGTCAAAATATGATGTTTATAGAAGTAAATCTGGAAGATAAATGAAAGTATATCTTGTAGGTGGAGCTGTTCGGGATCAAATTATGGGTTTATCTGTTAAAGATAAAGACTATGTAGTTGTAGGATCGACTTCAGAAGAAATGGTGAAGTTAGGTTATAAGCCTGTAGGCAAAGATTTCCCTGTTTTCTTGCATCCTAAAACACATCAAGAATATGCCTTGGCAAGAACGGAGCGTAAAGTTTCAAAAGGGTATAAGGGTTTTAAAGTTTACGCTTCAAAAGAGGTGACGCTAGAAGAAGATCTGCAACGACGAGATCTTACAATTAATGCGATAGCAAAAGACAAAAAAGGACAGTTTGTTGATCCCTTTGGTGGCATGAAAGATATTAAAAATAGAGTGTTACGCCATGTGAGCCCCGCATTTGTGGAAGATCCAATTCGAGTGTTACGTATCGCCAGATTTTCTGCTCGATTTTACAAGTTTAAAATTCATCCCAAGACAGAAGCATTGCTCAAGAAGATTGTAAAAAATAAAGAAATCGAAACTGTAGCGTCTGAAAGGGTCTGGCATGAATTTTCAGTTGGTTTTACAGAGAAAAAATCTTATTTGATGCTTGATGTGCTTAACCGATGTGGCGCTCTTAAATTAATACTACCAGAGTTAGATTATCAAAAAAATAAAAACTCAATTAAAAAAAGTTTAGAGTATGCAGCTAAAAACAAATACTCAAATGATATTAGAGCAGCCATATTTTTTATGTATACCTACCCTTTAAAAGTCAGCACTAAATGTAATGACAAAATTTATATGAGACTTTCTATACCGAATGCCGTAAAAAAATTAGTAGAAAAGGTAATATTTAATCTATCTGAATTGAAGCAATTTCAAAAACTTAAACCGCGTCAAGTTTTAGATTTGATCTACAAAATGGATTTATTTAGGAATCCGGACATTCTTCCAGACGTAATGTGCATTTTCGAGGCTTATATCGAAGGCCAGCAAAGTCAGAAAAAAACAGCACAGACTGCTTTGAAATTATTACAAAAGTATTTGAAACGCCTTAATAAATTAAATCTTGGCGCTATTAGCCAAAATAAAAGTGGCGTCGATATTAAGGCTGCTATTTATGAAGCGCGACTTACTGAATTGGTCAAGCTTATCTAGCTTGACTGAGTAAGCTGAGTAATTTTTGTAATTCGTTTATTTACAAAAATTGTTTTTTTATTCTGTCTTGAGACTAATATTGTTTTCATGCCTATCTTGTAAGCTGTTTTTAAATTAGCAAGATCATCTTCTACCATTGTGCATTGATAAGCCTTTTTTCCGAGATGCCTTAAAATTTTCCTAAACGCAATGAGAGAAGGTTTTGGATTATATTTCGTTGACTCAATGCTATAAATTGCTGAAAAATATTTTTCAATGTTTAATGATTTAATAATTGCTATTGCATAATGAAGAGGGGCATTTGTAAAAACAATCTTTTTACCCCTGAGTTTCTTTAAAGTATTTTTTAAGGCGTGAGATTGCTTAACGAATTTAGAAAGTTCATATGCATCGTGTGTCTTCAGTAAAAATTCTTTTGGATCGACACCGTGAATTTCCATGAGCCCCTTCAAAGTCGCACCATAGACTTTCCAATATTGGTCCCGAATTTCATGTGCAGCATCATTGCTAATATTAAGTTTTTGACTTACATATGTAGTCATAGACTGATTAATGCGTGGAAATATTTTAGAACTTGCGTCGTGGAGCGTGTCGTCTAAATCAAAAATCCAAATTTTTGACAATTATTTTGCCTTAATTAAAGTGCCTACACCCTCGTCAGTTAGTACTTCTAATAAAAGCGCGTGCTGCACCCTACCATCAATTATATGAACACTTTTTACTCCGCTTCTTGCAGCGTCAAGGGCTGAACTTATTTTAGGAAGCATACCGCCTGATAATGTTCCATCTTCTACAAGCTTATCTATCTCATTCGGTGTTAATCCCGTAAGAAGTGAACCTTTTTTGTCTAGAACACCTGGTGTATTTGTAAGTAGGATTAATTTTTCAGCGTTTAATACTTCAGATAATTTTCCTGCGACGAGATCGG
>B570J29644_1000001_pt1 | contig 63345 bp, 62 predicted proteins | sample LakMenE07Oct09ns_FD_29644 | JGI IMG/M metagenome (IMG submission 29644) | reverse complement strand
GTCTTTTGTCATACCCATTCCTTTTCTTGGTCGTAAGTTACAGAGTACTCCCCTGTAAATATTTCGGCGTACGAAATTATATCTCTATTATACCGTATTAGCGTTTCTATGCCAACTTTGTCGCATATGTACTTGATACCCTTGGTTAGTGGTTCAAACTTCATCCCCTGGGCTTCTAGGGCCTTATTTAGGGTATCCAAATAACGTTGCTTGCCGTATCTTTTTGATGTAAATGATTGATCAACATAATCAAACCTTGCCTGTACATCATTTGCTTTTGCAATGTCCGAATTGTCCATTATGTACCTTACTGCAGGATGATCCATCCTATCAGACCAGTTTCGCATGTTGTTGCTGTATTTCTCCATATTGCGTAGTGTTGAATCAGCAAAAGCCATGCGTATTAGGTCTGTATTGGAGGTTTGAACCTCTGTTGCGAAACTAATCAAAAAAGCGGTTGCGAAAGGAAACTTGTCGCTGTAAGTCGTTATGCCGAAATGTACATTCGGATTGAAAGACTCAGTTGACATACCGTCTTCTAATCGGCGCATATGATTTCCGAGAGATACAAACTCTTGTCGATTCATATCGCAGTCGACGAACAAACATTGCTCTGGATCTATCCCGTCGGCGAGACATAAAATGTTTTTGTCGTATGAACCCACTATTTTCGAACCGTTAAAACGCTCTATTAATTTTGCGGTCATAAAACCATCCATGTCAGGAGATATAATTAAATTCCGAGAATGCTCCAGTGTATCGAGTATGTCCGTTTTCATTTTTATTAAATATACCCCTTATAATAATCTTATGTCAGTACAAGATTGGGCTTCGCTAATCGTAGCCATCTTAACAATTGTATCATCTATCGCTTTTGGAATCAAGTGGTTAGTAAAGCATTATCTCGTCGAACTTAAGCCGAATTCTGGATCCAGTCTAAGAGATGCCGTCACAAGGCTAGAACTGGCTTTGGATGAACAAAGAGTTGATTCAATTAAATCCAGAAATCGTCAAGAAGAAAAGTTAGACGAGATGTATAAAATTTTAATTGATCATATTGCTAACTCTAAAAAATAATTTGCTATATACTATATATAATATATAAAGATAGTTTTTAAAACTATAAGGATATCTTTCTTTCTTATATATATTTAAGTATACACCATCCCAATCCTGGCATAAAAGACAAACCTTGACAAATCGGACATATCCAATTGTAACAATTTGGTAAACTTTTTATATCATGTCCGTTTTGTCCTTTATGGTATAATTTTCTTGTTGGCTAATACCTTGGTTTGTCCTATACCCACCGACCCTGGTATTAGTCAATTTTTATGGTATAATCACAGTATGCCTATTCACTCTTCTCTTGCTTTTGGTGCCGATCCAGTCACTATGCAGTGGAGCGTTGTTAGAGGAGATACTGGGACTCTGAGAGTAGAGTTCTATGAGGATAATGAAGTAGATTATTATGATACTACTGGATGGATTTTTAGAGCAACTGCTTATGATCAGTCTGGTAATGTTTTAGATGCCCTGGATTGTGAGCCTGGAGATGGTTTTGTAGATATTACTGCCTACCCTTCAGTTACAAAAAACTGGGGACTAAAATATGCATCTGTTGTGGCTCAACTACCATTTGACCTACAGGTAATAATCCCACAAGAAATTGAAGACACTGTTTGGACTCCAGTTATTGGTACCATACAAGTATTAGGCGATGTTACACCAGGGGGTACACTATAATGGCAGTTATTAAGATTGTTCCAATGCCAGGCGCAGTTGGAGACAAGGGAGATCCAGGAGAAACTGGACCACAGGGTCCACAAGGACAAACAGGACAAACAGGACAAAACGGACAAGACGCACTATGGTCATATCAGGGTGCTTGGCAATCTAATGCTGCCTATGCAGTTGGAGATCTTGTAACTTATGAGGGACAACTTTATTATGCAAAAGCAATTACAACTACTGGCACACTACCAACCGATACATCTAAGTTTGATTTAATTGCAGCAAAAGGCACAAACGGTACAAATGGTGCCGATGGTGCAGACGGATCAACTCCATTTACTTTAGTAGGTGCATATGATAATGGGGCTTCTTACAACTTAGGAGTTGCTGTTTATTATAATGGCGGTACATATGTAAGAACTGGCAATCCACTTAATCCTGGATACCCTCCAACATTGGGCGCTATTAACGAGTCATGGACTCCTGTTGCAGAAAAGGGAGATGTTGGAAGTCAACTTAATTATTGGGATGGAGCATCTGTACCACAAGATCCAGCAGAAGATGGATTCCTAATTGTTGACGGAATTGTCACTGGTCCTGGATCTAATATTCTTGTATCTGCTGACGATAGAGTTTTTATAGGTGGAAACAATGGAGAATTTTTAAATGGTTTATCTACTCCAGAAAACCAAATAGCAACTATTGGAGATATCCAAGAAGTAGATACGCTAACAAACGGCCTTGTAGTAACTGGACAAATAGATGATGAAACAATTAATCCAGCAGGAACAATGAGTCTATCTGTTCAAGATGGATATACAGCACTCATGGATCTTATTGCTCATAGCGCAACATTTAATGGTGACATACAGGTTACAAATTTAAGTGGTACAAGAAATACAACAATAGATACACCAGTAACAATTAATAATGACTTAACGATTAATGGATCTCTAAATGTTTCAACTGGAGCAACAGGATCATTCACTATTGGGAATCAAACCTTTAATATTACAAACGGAATCATTACATCTATTGATGTAAACATTCAGGCATAATATCGTGAGATAATAACTCCATGGCTGTTTCTAAATCTATGGACTTCCCTGGTGCAAAAAAATCTTCTTATGCTGCACAAGTTGTTAGTCAAACCGCTCAAGTTGCAGAAACACAGTTATCACCAGACTCCACACTAAACTTTGTTCCAGTCCCTGGACCACAAGGACCACCAGGCCCACCAGGCAGAGATGGAGAAAGAGGCGAACAAGGTTTCACGGGAAACATTGGGCCTAAAGGCGAAAGAGGACTACCAGGCAAAGATGGAGAAAGTTCTTTATCAGCATCTGGACAACAGGCAGGTTGGGCATCATATACAAACAGCGCAATCAAGCCTATAAAATTAGGAATTACCCAAGGCGACGACGGATGGGTTTCCGTTTGGCTAGATACTAAAGATAAAACCCAAAATGAAAAATACATGCCAAAGGGCTGCACCAGCCTATGGAACAGTCATCAAAGAATGCTAAACTTCCACGGTATAAAAGAAGGATCCCAAGTATTCATAACATATAACTTCGAACTAACCACCTATACATCTAATACTGAGGTTTGGCTAAGGACTTATTTTGCAAAAAAGGATCAGGAGTTTGTTCAGTTTATGGGATCTTTGAAATACCAGAATGTTTATAATCTTTCTGCTACCCAGCAAATATTTATAGAAGATTCTGTCATGTGGGGAAGTGGTGCAATACCGCAAATCCGTACAGACTTTGATGCTTCCGTAATCCTTAATTCTATCTACGTCAGCGTGGTATAATAAAACCATGGCATTTCCAGCAACCTACGACTTTAACTACTATAAGGGTGATACCTTTGAATTTCGTATCTACCCGAAGAAAAATGATGGAACGGTTTTTGATTTAAGTGCATTTTATGTGCCAACAAATTTTGCAAGCCTTCCAGATGATGTAGAGTTAGACTCTTTGCCAGCACATGCACCATATGATAGCGCACAGTTTACAATTGCAAATGCTCGTGGATCTGCAGCAACTGAAGTAAGAAAAGGATTTGCTAGAGTTTCAGATGACAATACATTTGTTCAGTGTGCTATCAGGCCAACAGAAGGAAACCTACTTCTTGCTGGAACAGAATATGTCTATGACGTTGAAGTTAGAAAGCCAGCAGGACTTCCAGGAAGCGGTCAATACGAAATTATTCAAACTTTGCTTACTGGAACAATAACTGTTACGGATCAAGTTACAGGTGCTACACCTGCAACTCAGCCAGGAGCATAATGGCAGACATCTTATTATCTAACGACGACTTAACAATTTTTGGTGGTCCAGAGACAATAAGCCTTGATCTAGATATTGGACCACAAGGAGATCGTGGAAGTATTATTGTTGGAGTTCTTGGAGATCCCAGAGATACCAGCGTAGCCTCTACAATCGTACAAGAAACACAGGCTTTGGACATTGCAATAGATTATAGTCCATACTCAACAACATATAAAACAGTTTTTCAAAAAGTTTCTACTGGAGGAGGACTACAATGGACTCCGCTACTTACTTTAAAGACAAATTATTATTCATCTGTTAAAGATGTTACGGCTGTTAATGGAATTCTTACAATACCGCCAATTAATCTATCAGAAATTGCAGACGAGATAAACCTTACATCTGCAAACTTTAGTATTCAGTATTCTGTTTCATCACCAACTGGAGGACCTGTTTCAACAAGCCTTGTAGTCAACGATGTAATAGATAGTCCAATTAGAGCACTACCACTTCAAATAAAGGGTGTAGAATATATCGATAACGCTTGGCAGCCTATGGCTGGTCCAAAGCGTGTTCATTTATTTATTACGGTGGTATAATGGCAAGAGGTGATTTATAGTGGCAGAAGAGAATATTGATAATACCGTTAGTGGTAGCGGACTCTTTAACACCAAAATTCCAGGACTTTCAGATGCAGCCGATATCCAGGCAGCCTTAAGACTTTACCATTATGGAACATACGAATATGATGGCGCTAATACAAACCCTGCACTTATTCCAAACCCATCAATTGCTTATCATCTTAATAGACTAAAAACTGGAAATATTTCTTTTTCTTATGCCACTATCAATGATTTTCCAGCAGCATCAGCCAATGGTGGATATATTGCTCATGCCATTTCAACAGGAAAATTATATTTTGCTCATGACGGAGAATGGCTTCCAATAGCAGACGAAAACTTTGTTGCTGCTGCAATAGTGGATGCACTTGCTAACGCAACAGGTGGATACCCAGCCTTAGCAGGAAACGGTATTGATTGGAATTCTGTTGATTTACGATTTGATCTTGAGCCACAACTATTAAATGATAACACTGTAATAACTAAGACATCTGGATTTACTTTAGATCCCCTCGATGTTAACAAAACAATCTTATTAAACACATCATCCTCAATGAGTTTAACTGTCCCATTAAATTCTGCTGTAAATATTCCTATTGGATATAAGTATACTTTGGTTGAGGCTGGTTCTGGAGTTACAACTTTTGTTCCAGCATCTGGAGTTACAATTAATAGCAAAAATTCTCAATTATTTATTGATGCAAGATATGGACATGCGGTTTTAGTTAAGATTGCAACAGATACATGGGTTGCATACGGAGATATTTATGAAGGATCAAGTTCACAAACATTCTTTAATGTAACATATAACTGTGGAGGTGGAACAAACTGTCCTCCAAACACAACCCACACTGGATCATATACAATACCTTTAACAACTCCAACACCTGGAGCAGGAATGGGTGGATTCTTTGGATATTATGTTCAATCAGATTCAAATTGTTCATTCCCACCTCAATACCCTAATTTTTCTGCAGGACAAACAATTACATGCAATGGCAACCTAACAATAACAGCAGTATTTGCTGATCCTCCAGTAGTAACACCAGTCACACCAGTTACTCCTGTAACACCAGTTACCCCTGTAACACCAGTTACCCCTGTAACACCAGTCACACCAGTTACCCCTGTAACACCAGTCACACCAGTTACCCCTGTAACACCAGTTACTCCTGTAACACCAGTTACTCCTGTAACACCAGTTACTCCAGTTACTCCTGTTACTCCAGTAACACCAGTTACTCCAGTTACTCCTGTAACACCAGTTACCCCAGTAACACCAGTTACCCCTGTAACACCAGTTACTCCAGTTACTCCTGTAACACCTGTAACACCAGCACCTGAGTATGTATATGCAACATTCTGTTCTAACTCAACACCAAGCGAAGCAGGAGAAAACCTTAACTTTACAGACTGCGGATCTTTGCAGGCATTCGTAAATGGTAACTGGGATAATGTAAGTCAGTTTACATGCCAATCAGGCTCTTACCCAGCACTTCCTACAAACTGTGGTAGTGTAACCCCAGTAACATTAACAACTTATTATGCATGCTGTAACAATGGTGCAGGAGTACAAGGAAATTATGCCAACAGTAGTGCTGCAGTCACAGGACTAAATGCTGCTTGCGACGCCGATGAGCCAGGAATTAATAATCAGATTCAAGGCGGAGTAAGCACTAGCCCAATACCAGGATGTACTCCAGCAGTCACTCCTGTAACACCAGTTACTCCAGTTACTCCTGTAACCCCTGTAACTCCAGGAAATTGGACAGCCGTTGGTTGTTGTGATGGAGTTGCACTTGCTGGTGCTGGAAACACAGAGTCTGAGGCTTTAGCAGACTTAGATTCACAATGTTCTTCTACACTTTCTAGCGTTTCTACTACAACAGGAACAGCCACACTTCCAGATTGTTCTGTAAATAATGATTATTGGTCAACTGGCTGCTGTAATGGTATTCAGTTGGTAGGTGAAGGAACAACAGCAGAACTTGCATCTATGTCTCTTCAAGGACAATGTAATGGCACACTAACAAATGTTCAAAGTGGTCTAGGTGGAGCAATTCCTAACCTTAATTGCCCTACTTCCTCTGCTTACTACTGCACAACAACTGAAAATACGGGAGATGTTTATTCATATGTAAGTTCAACAAATACAAGTGGTTGTGTAGGTGGTATTTCAAATACAACATGTGTTTATGGACCAACTGGAACTTCGTATCCATCAGCACCTCCATTCCCATGTAATGAAGTTACCCCTGTAACACCAGTTACCCCTGTAACTCCTGTAACTCCAGTTACACCAGTTACTCCAGTTACTCCAGTTACTCCTGTAACACCAGTTACTCCAGTTACTCCTGTTACTCCTGTAACACCAGTTACTCCAGTTACTCCTGTTACTCCAGTAACACCAGTAACACCAGTTACCCCTGTAACACCAGTTACTCCTGCAACAACTTGGTACTGTAATGCACGTGATGCAGACAGTGGTACATATACTTATACCTCTACTACAAATGAATCATCAACATGCGTTGCATGTAGCACAAGTGGATATCCTGCAGCACCACCATGTCAAGGAAGCGTATGTTGTCCAGTAATTTTCCCACCTAGTGTAACCCCAGTTACTCCTGTAACCCCAGTTACTCCTGTAACCCCAGTTACTCCTGTAACCCCAGTTACTCCTGTAACCCCTGTAACTCCTGTAACCCCAGTTACTCCTGTAACCCCAGTTACTCCTGTAACCCCAGTTACTCCTGTAACCCCAGTTACTCCTGTAACCCCAGTTACTCCTGTAACCCCAGTTACACCAGTTACTCCTGTAACACCAGCATCATGCGAAGGCTGCATTAGAAATTATTGCTGGGAGCCTTGCCCATCCTGTTGTACGACTTGTGGTTGTTAGTGTATAATAGATATCATCAAAATAACTTGTAGAAAAGAGTGTATATGTCAGAAGAATTAACTCCTTGGCAAAGATATAAACAAAATCTAGGAGAAACAAGGCCTTGGGATATTGTCAATCCTGCAACCGAATGGGCATCTTCCGAGGTAGCAGAAGAAAGATACTCTATATGTAAAGCATGTCCAGAATTAATTAAATTAACTAGTCAATGCAAAAAGTGTGGATGTTTTATGATAGCAAAAACAAAACTAGAAAAAGCAACTTGTCCTCTAGGAAAGTGGTAACATGGAAAAGGTATTTTGGGAAAATGACAAAGGAGTTATTTTTAATAAATACAGGGCTATAGTAAGAACTGAAATTGCCCCAGGGATAATGTCTTATGAAAATGTAATTCCTAAAGAAATTTTTGACACTCTTGTATTTGATATTGAAGAAGGAATGGAGTCAGCAAAAATAGAATGGGGTTCGGCTCAAGTAAAATCAGGTGTTGGAGATAAAGTAGAAGTAGTAACAGACACCAATTCAAGAGATACTCAAACCATAACTATTCCATATTCAGAAACAATAAAAGAAGATTACTCAAGTTTAAGTGCAGCGTTTAACACATCGATTTCTAATCTTTTTTTAGAAAATTTAATTCCGCTAGAAATTAATTATCAAAATAATTACGCCGTAAATTGTTTATGGCATGATTCTTATCAAATATTAAAGTATGGAGTAGGCCAAAAGTTTATAAACCATGTAGATGATCACCCAGATTTTCATAGAAGGGTTTCCACATTATATTATATTAATGACGACTATTCTGGAGGAGAGATAAACTTTCCAAGGTTTAATCTTTCTTTTAAACCTAAAGCAAACCAAATGATTGTCTTTCCATCAACCTATGTTTACAACCATTCTGTATCTCCTGTTACAGAAGGAACAAGGTATGCAATAGTTAGTTGGATGAGATGACAAATATAAAAGAGCCAAGAGTTTTAAAAAATCTCTTTTCTAAAGAAGAGTTTAACTCATTAAAGTCTTACCTATACAACAAACCAAAACTAGAAAAAGATTTTGATAAATCTTTTGGCAGATATACTTTTAATGATAGTTTTATTGATTCTTATTTGAATAATTTAGTTCCTTTTGCAAGAGATGTGTTTGATAGCAAAACTTTAGTTCCTTCATATGCTGTTTTTGCACATTATGAAGGAGAATACGCAAGTCTTTTTACTCACGTTGATGACAATGCATGTACATACACAATAGACATGTGTGTTTATCAAACAGAGCCATGGGATTTAAATGTTGATGATAAAAACTACACGCTGTATGAAAATCAAGCACTTGCTTATTATGGAAATGATCAAAAGCATGGTCGTGGAGATTTTCCAAATGTAGAGTCTCAGCACGTGGCAATGGTTTTTTTCCATTTTGTAGAGCCCGATCATTGGTGGCATACAAAAAATCAAAACTATATTCATGTTATAAAAGGAAATATTTCTGAAGAAGAATGGAGCCTTAAGTATGGAAACAAGTAAGGAGATTAATTAAAATGAGCATAGATATGAATCTTGTAAGGCAAGCAATCATAGAAAATAGAATTCATGTATTTAAAAATGCTTTTCCTATTCTTCCGTCCTGGGACACACTTTTACCAATTATCTCAGATTTTGTCGATGATGACCTAAAAGTTTTTCCAGATAGATCATATCTTTCAACTGGAAACCTAGAAGAAGAATATCTTGATCACAGATTAAAGTGTAGATTTTGGTCAAGATTAGCATTTCACTTGTATGATCCAAAAGATCCATACCTGTCCGTAATTCCTGAATTATCTCCCGTAAATAGTTGGGGGCTTTCTGAATATCCATCAGAAATTTTTACTGGTAATTTTTGCCTAATTTCATTAATGAAAAACAGAGGTGTTGTTGCAAGCAAGCACCGTGACCAAGTTGATCAGTTTCAGTGGGTTGTTAAGGGTGAAGCAATTTGGAGAACAGGTGAAAATTTAGAAAATGTAAACCATGTTGTAGAGGGAGATTTCATTTTTTTACCAAAGAATTTGCCTCACGAGGTTGAAACCTTAAAAGCCCCAAGAGCATCCATAAATCTTGTTTTAAGAAACTAAAAAGCACCCATAGGTTTTATCCTACAGGTGCTCTTAGTTATTATATTTTACTTAGGAAATTTTTTCATCCACATTTTGGTCTTTGGAGTAATACCCTTCCACGAAGACCAGTCTTCTCCACCCCTAGACATGTAATATGCAATCTCTGCATTTTTGACGGGATTGAACAATTCAGCATTAGAGTCCAAGTCAAACTTATCCCTACGGTCTGGACCCAAGTTGTCAATCATATTAATTTGGAACATTCCATAAGAGGAGTCCCCAGTCTTGTGGTTGCCATTAAATGCTAAAGGCCTACCATTAGATTCTTTCTTGGCAATGGCCCAAGCCACTACAAGATCTTGCCCCTTAAACCCTACAAGGGAAAGGAGTTGCTTTAATTCGGTATCGGTAAGAGAAACCTTATTTTCAAAACTCTCTAACTTTTTAGCCTTAGAAACCAAAAAAACCTCTTTCGAGGCGTTTCCTTGCTCCTGAGCCTGTTCTATACTCAAATTATTTTTGTCACTTATTTGTGTTTCAGCATTAGCAGCGTTTGACAAAGTCGCTACTAAAGTCAGTATGCTGAGTATGCTAATGATCTCTTTGTTTCTTTCGATAAATTTAATCATAGTTTCCTCCTTAGAAAACAATAACACCTTGGTAGGTGTTACTACCAAGTATAACATAAAATTATGCCAAAAGTCAACTTTATAGGGTGGTATAATAAAGATTATGCCACAATACGCATCTAACTATCCCAACTCACTTTCATACCCTATTGCTTCAGATCCCGTCAATGTACACGGAGATTTTAAAGTATTAGTTGATGCTTTGAATAATATTCTTCCTCCCCTGGGATATGGCGCAGCATATATTGATGTTAGAAATACTACAGGCACAGCAATTTCCCAGGGTATTCCAGTATTTATTAGTGGTAGTCTTTCTGGAAAATCATTAATTCAAAAATATGATCCGTCAAGTGTGTCTCATAATCCAGATGTTCCAATTTTAGGTTTAGTAAAAAATGATATTCCAAATAATTCTAATGGTTTGGTTATTGTTTCTGGAGTTATTCAAATGAATACAACAGGTTTGGGATCTGCTGGAACAAAGGTTTATGTAGACAATACTGGAACTCTTGTTGCAGGTCGCCCAGCAACTGGACCAGCAAGATATATTGCAGTTGTTGCTATTCAGGCAACACTTGCTGAAGGTGGAATGCTAATTGTTCAAACAAAAGGCAACGGTACCTGGGGAGCCCTTAAAGACGGGTTGTCGTGATATAATAACATTATGGCTACCTTCAGAAATCAACCCACAGACTCATATGCATTAGGTGCAGCACCTCCAGAAATTCGTTGGACTGTTGTTCGTGGAGACTCTGCAGCATTTCGTGTTTATGTAACTAACGATGCAAGAGAGCCACTACTTCTTGATGACTGGGAAGTTGATATGGACATTCGTCGTAATGGAGTGCTTATTGTTTCTCTATCCCCTCAGCCAGTTGAGTTTCAGGATACAGAAGGAAGTTTCACGGTAAACATTACATCTTCACAATCAGAACTTCTTGAGACGGGAGACATCTTTGATATCCAACTCACAGAACTTTTATCAGAGGGCAGAGTTTGGACGGTAGCCAAAGGGTCAATGGTTATCATTGAAGATGTAACAAATTAATGACAACAAACCTAACCCCACTACCACAAGAATTTTATAGAACAACCCATAGGCTTGCTCATACTCAAATCAAAGACCTTGATGTCAAAAGAATAAGAATAGATCACTTCCAGCCAAAGGCTAGAGTAGAAGAGGTTTTGCCATTTAGGGTTCAGTTTATCAATGTAAGTGTGTTTGGATACTCTAAAACTAATCCCCCGCCAATTCCTCTACAGGTTATTGGCTACAGCAACTATATTCTTTAACAGTATAATTAAAAGCATGTTATAATTACCACATGGCGAAAATATCAATTTCAGGCGTAAAGGCTCTTTTTGAAACAGGAGATAGGCCTACTCAAGAAAATTATGAAGATTTAATTGATACCGCATCTGCTCAAGCAACAGACTTGGGTTCTTACGGTAACAATGAAAATACAATCACTGGTATTGAGAACGTAACTGTAATTGATAACTTTGATGCTACAGTTTGGCGTATGGTCAAGTACATTATTTCAGTATCCAAGACCACAGCAGGGGACAATAAGTTCTATGCAACCGAACTAACAATTCTCGTTGACGGTGCAAATGTATCAGTCAGCGAATACGGAACAATAGACAATGATGGGAATATTGGCACCATAAGCGTCTCTCGCACTGGAAATACCGTGGCTATTACAGTCACTCCAGATCCTGCGATCAAGCCAGTCACTGCACGGTTCGCCCGTATAGGACTTAAGGCATAACTAAGGAGATAATAAAATGGCAACAGTAGTAAAAGACTTTAAAGTAAAGAATGGTCTCATTGTCGAAGGCACAACAGCAACAGTAAACAATTTTGACGTTCTTACTAAGAAATCAGACGATCAAACATACATCGTCAATTTAATTGGTGGAACAGCCACCTCAGCAAACGAAGCAGACAAGGTCGTAAAGCGTGATGCTAACGGCAACTTTGCTGCGGGTACAATTACAGCAAATCTAACTGGTGATGTAACTGGTAATGCAGATACAGCAACAACACTTGAAACTTCTCGTACAATTGAACTTACTGGAGATGTAACTGGTCAAGTTAACTTCAATGGTTCACAAAATGTACAAATTTCTACAACCCTAAATGGATCTTTTGCAACAGATGCAGAAGTTGCTACCGCTAAGGGCGAAGCAATCGCAGATGCAGCAGCAGATGCTACTTCAAAGGCTAACGCAGCACAAACAGCAGCAGAACTTACAGCATCTAATGCTCTTTCAGCAGCAGTAACAACTCTTGAGGGACAGATTACGGATGCAGAAACAGATGCAAATACTTACACAGATAATGCTATTACAGCATTAAATCTTTCTGGTACATACGATGCATTGGGTGCTGCAGCAGCAGCACAACTTGCAGCAGAAGGATATGCCGATACAGCAATTGCAAATCTTGTAGATTCAGCACCAGCAACACTTGATACACTCAATGAGTTGGCAGCAGCACTTCAGGACAACCCAGATATTATTGGAGATCTTCAGACAATCGCAGCAGGTAAGCAAGATACTCTAACTGCAGGAGCAAACATTGACATTACAGGAGCAACAATTTCTGTAACTGGTCTTGATGCAGCAGATATCTCAGACTTCAACACAGCAGCCCTTGCAGCAACAGCAGCAGCATACGATATGTATGGTGCAGCAGCAGCAGCACAACTTGCAGCAGAAAACTACGCAGACGGCCTTGCAATCAACTACGATGCAGCAGGTTCTGCTTCAACAGCACAGACTAATGCTGAGACATTTACAACAAATGCAATAAATGGTCTTGACACAGATGATATTGAAGAGGGAGGAGCAAACCTTTACCACACAGATGCTCGTGCAAAGGCTTCAGCAGCAAATCTTCTTCTCAATGCATCACTAACAAATATCGCAATTACAGGTGACAGTACTACAGGTCTTATCATCACCGCAGAAAACGGTGTAGCAGATTCTGATACTGATGACCTTGTAGAAGGTACAACAAACCTTTACTTCACAGATGCTCGTGCAGTAACTGCTCTTGAAGCAGTAACTCCAGATTTCCCTGCAGTAGAGATTGCCTCAGTAGCAAAGCAAGTAGCAGCACAGGCAACTGTCGCAACTGCAAGCACAAGCACAGCAGTTCTATGGGCTAAGGCAGACTATCGTTCTGCTGAGTTCCTTGTTAAGATTGCCAATGGATCTCACACAGAGGTTTCAAAGGTTATCCTAACACTTGACACATCAGACAATGTCGCTATTACAGAATACGCAATGGTTGGAACAAATGGTGATCTTGGATCCGTTTCAGCAGATGTTTCTGGCAACGATGTTCGTCTTCGTGTCGCAACCCTCAACAATGACTCAACAGTCGCTGTTGTTGGAACACTTTTAAAGTAATAAAAAATAAATAGTTAGAAGAAGGAGTAGTAAATGGCAACAGTCGATAAAGACTTCAAGGTCAAAAATGGATTAGTCGTAACTAACGGCGGTACATTCGGAGGTGCAGTAACAGTAGGAACTCCTACTGTTGCATCACATGCAGCGACTAAGGCTTATGTAGACTCCCTAACAGGATCTATGGCTGTTGGCTCAACTGCTCCTTCTTCACCAACTAACGGAACACAGTGGTTAGATACTCTAACGAATAGAGTTAACTTCTATTACAATGGTACATGGTATACCCAGGCAACTATTGATGATACAAACAATCTTCCACAGCACATTCACGATACCGCAATTGATGGAACTGGTTTCATAGTATCCCAGTTCTATGAAGGTGGATCATTTAATAGCCCACTGGGCATAGGATTGGATGCAGGCGGACCAGACACAACAGAATGGACTGTCGTATTCGATGGCGGTAGTGTAGTAGATAATTTCAATTAAAAAATTGATGTTATAATAAGACTAGTTCATGGGCAGACCCCATAAGGAGATATAAATGGCAACAAGAATGCAACAGCGCAGAGGTACTGCAGCCCAATGGACGGCTGCCAATCCAGTATTAGCAGCAGGTGAAATCGGTTTTGAAACCGACACAAACAAATTTAAGATGGGTAACGGCTCTTCAGCCTGGTCAGCATTACAGTATTTTGCCAATGCAGCAGAACTAGCAGCAATTATTGATGGTGCTCCAGATCTCCTAAATACCCTTAATGAACTAGCAGCATCACTTGGTGATGATCCAGCATTCATTACTACAATTACTACCAGTTTGTCTGAGCACTCAAATGACACAACTGGTGTTCATGGAATTAACAACACTGCTCATTTAGCCTTGTCAGCAGATGTTACAACTGAGATAGGCACAGCAATAACAACACATAATACAGATACAATGGGTGTACACGGAATTGCTGATACATCACTTCTTGCGACTACAGGAGATGTTAATACAGCAACTACTGGAGCAGCATCAGCACTATCTGCTCACGCATCAGAGACAGAAAATGTCCACGGAATTGTTGATACAGCAAACCTATTAACAACTACACATAGTGATGCTACAACTAGCGTACACGGAATTGCCGATACATCACTTCTTGCAACTACAGGAGATGTTAATACAGCAACAACAGCAGCAGCAAGTGCGCTATCTGCACACGAATCAGATACAACAGATGTACACGGAATTGTAGACACCTCTCTTCTAGCAACTACAGGAGATCTAACAGGACATAACTCAGAGACAGAAAATGTCCACGGAATTGTTGATACCACAGTCCTTGTTACACAGCAACAACTTACAGACGCAGTTTCAGGAGCAGAAGTAGATCAGGCAACACTTGCAGGTACAGGTCTTGCATGGGACGGAGTTGCAGAGCAGTTCACTGTTGATTCAACAATTGCAACTAAGACATATGCTGATGATGCAGTGTCAGCACATAACTCAGACACAACAAATGTACATGGAATTGTAGATACATCTCTTTTGGCCACCACAGCAGATGTTGCAGCAGTTACAGCAGCATCATTAGGTCTTGGAAATGTCGACAATACTTCAGATGCTGATAAGCCAGTATCAACAGCAACAGTCACAGCAATCGCTACAGCAAAATCTGAAGCAATTGCAGAAGTAACAGCAGTTATTGATGGTGCACCAAACGCACTTAACACACTTAACGAACTTGCTGCAGCCCTTGGTGATGATGCTAACTTTGCTTCAACAATTACAACATCACTTGCAGCAAAGGTAGACTCATATACACCAATTACACAAAAGTCAGCATCTTATACCCTATCAACATTAGACCACAGAGATGATCTAATCGAAATGGGATCATCTTCAGCACTTACATTAACAATTCCGCTAAACTCATCAATTGCCTACCCAGTAGGAACATCATTCGATATTCTACAGACTGGAACAGGTCAGGTAACAATTGCTGGAGCAGCAGGAGTAACTGTAAATGCAACACCAGGTCTCAAGTTGAGAACTCAATGGTCATCTGCAACTCTTTTCAAGAGAGCAGAAAACACATGGGTTGTCTACGGCGACTTGACAGCGTAATACAAAATTCAATAAGAAACTAGGAGATACAAATGGCAGCAGGTAAGAAATCAGGTAGAAAGTCCCAAGCGTCAAATGACTTTTTGGAGCCATTAAAGCCAATTATTGGTACTGCAACAAACGTAGGAACAGGCCGTGCATTTAATAATGGCGCAGCAGTTGTTACATTTTCTTTACCCGCACTTTCTCCTGCTGCCACATCATTTACAGTAACAGCAAGCACAGGTCAGACAGCAACTGGGTCATCTTCTCCGATAACTGTAACTGGTTTAACCTCCAGTTCAACGCCAACATTTACAGTAACAGCAAGTAACGCAGCAGGAACTTCTGCTGCTTCTGATGCGTCTAATGCTCCAACAATAACAACTGTTCCAGCAACTCCATCTGCTCCAACTGCAACAACTGGAGTAGATTTAGACACAGTATCTTGGACCGCACCAAACAATGGTGGTTCTGCAATTACTTCTTATACTTGGGCATCTACAGATGGAAAAGGTAACACACTTAATGCAACTTCTACAACTGTAGTTCAAGAAGGAAGCACTTCACAAACTTATACTGTTTATGCAACAAATGCAAATGGAAACTCTGGAGTTTCTCCTGCATCTAATTCTGTTACCACTACCCCGCCATTTTTCCCTCCGTTCTTCCCACCATTCTTCCCATTCTTCCCACCATTTTTCCCTCCATTCTTCCCATTCTTCCCACCGTTTTTCCCACCATTCTTCCCATTCTTCCCACCGTTCTTCCCATTCTTCCCGTTCTTCCCATTCTTCCCACCATTCTTCCCATTCTTCCCATTCTTCCCACCATTTTTCCCTCCATTCTTCCCATTCTTCCCACCGTTTTTCCCATTCTTCCCGTTCTTCCCATTCTTCCCACCATTCTTCCCATTCTTCCCATTCTTCCCACCGTTCTTCCCACCACAATTCGGTCCGTTCTTCCCACCAACATTTGCTACCAGTTGTAGTGGATGCGTTAGAAATTATTGCTGGCAAGCATGTCCATCATGCTGCACAAGTTGTGGGTGTTAATAAATATGCTATACTATAATAAAAGGAGATCTAAACTATGTACGCAATAATTGTTAAAGATACTGCAGATACTTACGAGGTACTTTCGATAGTTCAAACTGACGAAGAACTAAGAGTATCTCTTGAGTCTGAGTGGGACAAAGGTCTTCCTATAATTGGTATGAACATATCTGACCACAAAGCAACAGCAACTAAAGGTGCTACCTGGAATGGAACATCTTTTGATGGAACTGCAAATTCAGGGTTTTTTGCACTATCACAAGAAGAAAAAGATGCAACTAGACAATATGCATTTTTATGTGATAATAAAATAATTTACAGAATGAGCACAGAAACTGGTACTGAAAAAGCATCACTTTATGATGCAGCATTTTCTGGTGAAGTTTTTCTTGTAAAGTGCTCTTTTGCAATTAGAGGATCGACAGTTTCATATAATAAAACAACTAGAGAAATATCCGTAATCTAATAAAATATTACTAGGATTTTTGTGATATACTATAGTCATAGCCAAAACAAAGGAACAATATGACAATTTATGATGAAAATGAAACGCCTTGGTTTACTAAAGATAGATCAGAGACGTCCCTAAATAGATATCCATCAAAAACTATTGGAAACAATATCTTAGTTGAAAACCCCGCATTAGGAATTAATCTTTATAGGAATGTATTTTCAAAAGAAGATTCTGAAAGATATATTAAAATTCTTGAATCAAATTTAGGCGGTAATGGAAAATACAAATGGTCAGAGGCAAAAGTAACTAATTCAGATGTTCCAATTAAAAAGGCTAGAGATGCTGTAGATTTTAGATTTAAACAAGAAAACCTGGGCCCAAGAGATGAACATAATGCTGAATTAATTGACTTGCATGAAGAGATATATCAAAAATTAAAGTTTTGTGTTGATGATTATGCACGGTATTGGGGAATAAATGTAGTATACTACGAAGCATTTAACTTTGTTAAGTATGAAGGAGAAGGAACACACTTCAATATTCATGCAGACCATGGCCCTATGTATAACTGCACGGTCTCTGCTGTTATTTATATAAACGAAGACTATGAGGGTGGAGAAATCAGGTTCCCAAGAATGGATAATTACACTCATACTCCAAAAATAGGAGACATTGTTCTTTGCCCATCAAACTATATTTATGAGCATGCGTCTTTGCCGATGAAAGAAGGAACTAAATATTGTGTTGTCGTAATGACAGACATTAATGAACTAGGACACAAGTAGTGTCTCTAATTGCAAAGTTTACATCCTTCAGGCCTTGGATAAATAAAGAAGATATCTCTGTTCCTGTTCCTACACAAAAAGAAATCCCAGATTGGTACAAAGATGCAGACAGATTTGCAAAAATGCCAAGTGGAGAATATTGGAAAGCACCAAAAGAGGTTTGTCCATTTCCAAAAGAAGGAACCACAGACGATTATGGGAAGATTCCAACATGGAAGGCATGTCCTGCCATTATGGATGCATTCGCAACGGGATATGTATTTAAAACTCCTTGCGATCTAGTCTTTGCTAAAAATTCTCAGGGGATAATTAATGTCACAATAGATGATCCCAAGTATAAAGACTTTTGCACTCAAAGACCACCAATGCCACAGTTTGAACACCCTAAAGGATTTTATCAGCATCATTTTGCTTGGAGTTCTCCGTGGGGTTTAGAGTTGCCAGAGGGATATAGTGCATTGTTTATGACCCCAATGAATAGATTTGATCTTCCATTTTTAAACACCACTGGTATTGTTGACTCAGATAAAGTTCATCTTCTTGGCAGTTTTCCATTTTTTATTGCGGAGGGATGGGAAGGAACAATCCCAGCAGGGACACCATACTTACAAATCCTTCCTTTTAAAAGAGAGAACTGGGACCACAGTATAGAGATCTTAGACCAGTCTTCTATATATGGTAAAATGGTAGATAACGCAAAGTTCTATCGTCAGCCTGATGGTGGAATTTACATTAAAAAAGTTTGGTCACGCAGAGAGTATAAATAGGAGATACAAATGCAATCATGGACAGAAAAAGAAGACCTTGGTAACGGAATTATCTGTTATAGAGGAGTAATTAAAAAAGAGTTTGATGTAATAAATCGACTTGAAGAAACTTTAGGATCAGTCGCTGGATATGGAGAGTTATCTCCTGAAGGCAAAAGATATCACTGGATGCCAGCATATGTTGGATATCAGCAACTTATGCCTGATTATAGAGACTGTGTAGACTTTAAATTTAAGAAAACTGATATGGAACAAGACAAAAGTGAAGAGTCAATAAAACTTCAAGAACTTTGGCAAGATGTATATGATGCACAGTTTGCAGCAGTTGAAGACTATCGTAAAGACTTTAATATTATGCCACTTAGATATTGGGAAGCATTCAACTTTATTAAGTATGGACCAGGTCAACACTTTATGGAGCATCACGATCATGGATACTCATATAACTGTACAGTGTCCTTGGTTGCATATGTTAACGATGATTATGAAGGTGGAGAGTTATTCTTTAGGTTACAAGGTTTAAACATTAAGCCAAAGGCTGGAGACCTTTATATATTTCCATCTAACTTTATGTATCCTCATCAGGCTATGCCAGTTCATTCTGGAACAAAGTATTCAATTGTAACTATGTTAGACTATAGCAGAAAATTTCACACTCCAGATATGTATGATCCAAAATGGGAAAATGAATAGTGTTTAATATATCTGTAGAAAAAATGGCAGGCAAACCTTTTGTAATTTCTCCAATGTCTATTAAAAGAGATTGGATGGATGCTACATCAGAGAACCATGCATATAGATGCTTTCCAGTAACACAAGCAAATGTTGTTGGGTGGAGCCTTTCCTGTTCAGAAGATATTGAGTTTATTTGGGACGGAATAAATGATCAAACAGATAAACATATTCAGATATTTAGTCCAGAAGGTTCATATGCTGGAAGAGGACAGTCTTCAATTAGTTTAAATACTGGATTGGTTTTTAGAACTGACGAAGACGTAAGCATTCTTACTATCAATCCAGTTAATTATTTTAATGAAGATTTTGAAACAATGTCCAATTTAATTAGCACATCATTCTACGATAATCCTCTGCCACTAGCCATTAAAGCAAAAAAGGCAAATGAGCGAGTAGTAATAAAAGCAGGTACTCCAATAGCAACCATAATTCCTATATCTTTAACTAATTTAAATAATAGCACAATAAAAATTGTAGAGTACAGAGATGATAATGGTTTAAGACAAAATGCTAATATTGAATATGGAAACGCAGCACAAGTCATTAATTCTAGCGGGAAATGGACTGACTGGTATAGAGATGCTGTTAATGAAAAAGAAGAAAGCATAGGTCGTCATGAAGTAAAAACTTTAAAACTTTATGTAGAAGACGGCATAAGCGGTGATATAATATGAGTATGGAAGAATATAAAGTAGTTCAAAGAAAGCCATCAATTACACCTTCTGGCTGGTTTGGCAATAGTAAAGATATGATTGTAGAGTTAGAAAACTTTATGACAGAACAAGAAATAGAGTTTCTAGAAAAGGCTGCAAAGTCATTAACAATTTGGGATGTTACCGAAAGCCATGTTAATGAAAATGGAACTGTTGTATATGAAGCAAGTTATTGGAAAGACAGAGTTGCTACTAGTCCTACATTAGATAAAAACGATCCAGCAATTGCTCCTGTTATTGCAGGGCTGTTTGAAAGACTAAAGCCAATCGTTGAGGACTTTTACAAAGTAAAGGTTATCCCTACTGGCACAACTATTGTTAGATGGCTTCCAGGGCAACTTCAAAGACCACATGCAGATAAAGAACTGCACGAAGGCCCAGACGCAGGACTTCCAAATGACTTTCCAAACTACGATCTTTCCAGTCTTTTTTATTTAAACGAAGACTATGAAGGTGGAGAGTTATACTTCCCACTGCAAGGGGTTCAGTTTAAACCAAAGAAAGGTGCAGCATATTTTTTCCCAGGGGATAAAAACTATATCCACGGAGTAACAGAAATTAAAAGTGGTATTAGATATACCTGTCCATTCTTCTGGGAGATTACAGAACACACTGGAGACAGGAAGCCGTGATAGCAATGGTGTCAGAAACTCTTAATCCAATCGAAATATATCCAAAAATCTTTGTGTATAAAAATCTTTATAAAGACATTGACCTAGTATATAAGACTCTAAAAGAATCTGACGGAGTAGATGGACTTTTAAGTCCTTGGACAAAGTGGTCACACTTTGGTGAGTATATTTCTCCAACTTTTAAAAATTTTGAAAATATGTTGCCACCTGAAGAAATAGAAAAAATAGAAACAAAAACAGAAAAAGAAAAGACACACAAAGATATTCTTTTAGAAATGTTTGATAATTTTTATAGAGTAACAAAAGACTATGCTTTAAAAAACAATGTTGATTTTGATAAAAATAAAATTGTTCCAAATATTAAAGATAAAAGCGGGAATTATGTAAAAGAGTGGCAAACTAGCGGTCCATCAATAGCAAGATATCATGAAAATGTTGAGGATGATATAGCAATGACATATCATACAGACTATATACGAGAGCCAATTATAAGCCCAGGACATAAATTTGCAATTACTGCTTTAACATATTTTAATGATGACTACGAAGGTGGAGAAATTGATTTCATAGCAAATGGAGAAGCATATATGTATAAGCCAGAGGCTGGAGATATTGTTGTTTTTCCTTCTGGTCATCCAGAACTTTTGATGTCTGAAAATTCTATATATCTTCATGGAGTCATGCCTTCATATAAAAAATCAAAATACTTAGCAAGAATGTATTGGATGAAATATTCTTTGGGAAGTCCTGATTGGTTTGAAAATGAAGAAAAATATGGCAAAGAAAAATGGGAAGAAATGCAGCCAGGAATTTTGGAAAGTTTTAGAATTGCAAATCCAAATAAGTGGAGTGCCGAAAAAGAAAGAAGGATAAAATGAATCTAGAAAACAAAAATAGAATAACTAAAGATATAGTTGTTTATGAAAACTTTATTGATGCAGATACTGCTGCAAAACTTGTAAAGGTTTTAGATAAACATGCAGAACTTGGGTTGATTACTTGGATGCCCATATCTTTCTATGAGTCTTATTCTTCAGTACTGCCACAAGACAATGATGAGCATGTAGAAAATGAAGGATTGCCAAGCGATGTATTTTCACAAATAAAGCAAGGAATTATAAATGCTGTTGCAAGTGTTCACGATCTTGATCCAAAAATAATTTCTCAAATTGGATACCACACACAAAAGTGGGAGCCAGGAGCATACGCAAGAAAGCATTCTGACAACACCGATGAGCATGGCCACTCTGGTGCTTTTACAAGAAGCAGGTATGCGGCATTTTTATATTTGAACGATGATTTTGAAGGTGGAATGTTGCAGTTCCCAGATCAAGACATAAGTCTACAGCCCAAAGTTGGAATGCTTGCTGCATTTGACGGGGGATTTAATAATATGCACGAAGTAACGTTAATAACAAAAGGAGTTAGATATACCATTGGCTCATTCTGGGATGATCGTGAAGAAGATGCATACCCACAAGAATTAAGGGATGCTTGGGCAGCAGAAATGAAAGAGACTAGAGCCAAGCAAGAAATTGAAAGAGCAGAATGGCAAGAACTATTAAAACAAGGGTGGAAACTTGATGCTGATGGAAATAAATATAAGGCTGAGGAATTATAAATGGAAGTTTTTTTAAAAAAAGAGTTTGATAATGCTGGTTATAAAACTGAGGTTTTCCATGAGCATGTTTTGTTTATAGAAGATTTTATAACAAAAGAAGAACTTGAGACCATATTGAAAATAATTGAAATTACTCCAGAAGAAGACTGGATGATAGAGTATACAAAAAATCTTGCTAGGTTTTGTATGGAAAAGTTTGGAAGAGACGATGTTGATAACTTAGTTGCCGAAGGAAAGTTTGAAATTACTCAGGGCTGGGCAGACAAAAATTTAAACATTACAAGTGAGCCTATAAGCATAACTCTGCAGGGCAGATTAGGAAAACTTCTAGAGTTGGCAGATCCATCGTTAGAACTTGCTGGCTTTGGAACGCTGCAGAGAATGCAGGCTGGGGTTGAACTAAAGTCTCATACAGACCAACACACAGATCCATCAATTAGATATGCTGCTATACTATACATTAATGATGATTACAAGGACGGAACTTTGTTTTTTAAAAATAAAGAAAATTCAGATATGAGACCAAATCCAGGAACATTACTTATTTTCCCAGGCAATGAAGAGTATGAGCACGGAGTAAGATTTGTAGGAGAAGGGCCCATAAGATATGTTACTGTAGGATTTATGAAGGTAACAGGTTTTTATGAGAAAAATAAATACTAAGGAGACACAAAATGGACAGAGAAATACTTGAGGAAAAGGTTTACTATTACACAAATGTAATTGAAGACCCAAAGAAACTTGTTGATGCAATTGAAAATGACAACAAGGATCCTTGGGGAGAATGGCTAACCTGTAGCGGTCAGCACTATGTCTACGGAACAGATAAGACTATTGCATTAACTCCAGATGCCGATGAAAAAAATAAATACATATATGAAACATTGCAAAAAGCCTTTGACGATGTAGCAAGAGACTATGCTAAAGCGCAAGGTATTACAGATGAGCCAAAACTGTTTCCTCAATATCCAATTAAAAAATATCAACCAGGAACATTTATGGGGGCACACTTTGATCAGCAAGAAGGAGATGGAAGATTAAAAGTATCTTTTGTTATGTATTTAAATGACGATTACGAAGGTGGAGAACTATCTTTTACTATTGCTTCTCCAGATGGTGTTTTACAGAACTCAAGCCCAGAGCCAGATTTTACAGAAGCAGAAAAAAATAAAAGTTTTAGTTTTGCCATTAAGCCAAAGGCTGGAAGCATCATTGTATTTCCACCATCCCCACCATACCACCACACTGCTCACCTAGTTAAGAGTGGCGAAAAAATAATGGTTCCGCAGCATTGGATTCACTAATGATTAAAACCATACTGCACGATAAGGTATATTATTACGAAGATGCTGTAAAAAATTTTAATGAAGTAATGAGTTCTTTGTCTGAGTTAGAAGATGTATACACAAATGATGGCAAAAAAATGTGGGAGACTTGGACAGCATCAAATGACAAAGATCATGTATACGGAGACACAATGTCATTTAACGTAGATTTTATCAATACTCTTGATGATTTATATAAAGATAAAATGCTTTTTATTTACAACAATATAATGGACTCGTTTTATGCTGTCTCTAAAGACTATGCAGAATCTATTGGCGACTATGAAGAGCCAAATCTTTTCCCAACCTTTAACATAAAAAAATATTATACTGGAACCTATATGGGTCCCCACTTTGATCAACTTGATGGTGATAAAACACTAAGATACTCTTTAGTTATGTATCTAAATGATGATTTTAAGGGCGGAGAAATATCTTTTAGTTTAAAAGATTATGAAAACAATGACACAGAGATAAAACCTAACGAAGACTATGAAGATGAACTAAACAGCAAAATAATTGATTTTGGGATTAAGCCAAAAGCAGGAAGCATTATTATTTTTCCATCTTCTGCTCCATACTATCACACAGCACATTTGGTAAAGAGTAAGTTTAAGTATATGGTTCCATCTCACTGGATTCACAACAATATGGAATTTCATAGGTCTATGTAGTGAAAACGGCAATTGTTACAGGGGCAAGTAAAGGTGTTGGCTATGCAACTGTAAAACTTTTATCTGAAAGTGGATATAAAGTTATTGCTGTATCAAGAGACTTGTCAAAAGTTTCAGGACTCGTTGGAGATAGCGTAGAAGTTTATCAGATGGACATTACAAATGCTAACGAAATAAAGAAGTTTTATGACAAGTATAAAGATATAACCCTAGATCTTTTGGTAAACAATGCAGGAGGAGGCTCTGGGCCAACTAGCATTATAAATGAAACAATGGATAACTTTAGAAGAGCGTACGACATAAATGTGTCTGGGCCAATGTATTTGTCTCAACTGTTTGTTTCTTGTATGAAAAAATCAGAGTCTGCCACTATTATATTCATCAGTTCTCTTGGAGGAAAGTTTCCTTACAGGTCAGGAGGAAACTATACAAATGCTAAAAGAGGAATGATGGCACTTGTTGATACAATGAGGCTAGAGTTTCCAGAGTATGGAATTAAAGTTACTGAAATTTGCCCAGGAACAATTGATACACAAGAAGAAAAAAGAGACATTGCTATAACTGCTGAAGATATGGCTGAGTCTATAAGATGGGTAGCAAGTCTACCTAAACATGTTAACATAAACCATATAGAGATAAATCATATACTTAGTGGTAAATAATTTTTAACTCTCAACCTGTTATTTAGGGGAGAGTTTTACTTTTTGCAAAACTCTGCTATAATTAACACTTATTCCGTTTTTGAAAGGACGATACATATTATGTCAGATTTTTTTAGTTTTAGACTTCCAGAAGACTTTGTAGAAAAGTATACAAAAGTTGAAAGTCCATTTGGATTTAAAGATGCAGCAGAAAATTCACTTGGAGAAATTACTTTTATTCGTACTTACTCTAGAATGAAGGAAGATGGAACTAAAGAAAGATGGCACGAGGTTTGCCGTCGTGTAATCGAGGGTATGTATTCAGTTCAAAAAAATCATGCTAAAGAAAACCGTTTGCCTTGGAATGACTACAAGGCTCAGAAGTCAGCACAAGAAGCATATGACAGAATGTTTAATTTAAAATGGACACCGCCAGGTCGTGGTATGTGGGCATTTGGAACTCCTATGACTATGGAGAAGAAGAACTCAGCAGCCTTGCAAAACTGTGCAATGGTTTCAACAAAAGATCTTGACAAGAATGATCCAGGAGCACTATTTGCTTGGGTTATGGATGCCCTTATGCTTGGCATTGGTGTAGGGTTTGACACAGTTGGACAGGATAAGAATTTCTCTATTTACTCTCCAACAGAGCCAGAGCAAGTTTTTGAGATTCCTGATACTCGTGAGGGATGGGTAGAATCGGTCAGAGTTTTGATTAATTCATATCTCAGACCAAACCAGAACATACAGAAGTTTAACTATGACCTAATTAGGCCCCTAGGAGCCCCTATAAAGGGCTTTGGAGGCGTTGCATCAGGTCCTGCACCTCTTATCAAGTTGCACAATCAGATAGACCGTGTAATAGGCTCCAGGGCTGGAGAAAGCCTAGACTCTCGTGCTATCGTAGACCTTGTAAATCTCATTGGTACCTGCGTGGTATCAGGTAACGTAAGACGCTCAGCAACCCTTGCTTTGGGTAGTGCGGGAGACGATGTGTTTATGAATTTAAAGAACTCTGAGTCATTTCCAGAGCGAAACTCATTTGATCCAGAAAATCCAGGGTGGGCGTGGATGTCTAACAACTCTATTTCAGCAGAGGTTGGAACAAAGTACGAAGATTATGTAGATTTAATTACAGAAAACGGAGAACCAGGCTTTATCTGGCTTGATGTTGCTCGTAATTATGGACGACTAAAGGATGCGCCAGACGGTAAGGATTATCGTGTGATGGGATTTAACCCATGTGCGGAGCAGCCATTGGAGTCATACGAATTATGCACACTTGTAGAAGTGCACTTGAATCGTCATGAATCCAAGGAGGACTTCCTGCGTACCCTGAAGTTTGCATATCTTTATGGAAAGACTGTAACACTTGTTCCAACACACTGGCCACAAACAAACGGTATCATGCAACGCAATCGTCGTATTGGTACATCACTCACTGGTATTGCATCATTTGCAGATCAGAAAGGCTTGCCAGCAGTTCGTGAGTGGATGGATGAAGGATATAACAAGATTCGTCACTACGATCACCAGTACTCTGAATGGCTATGTGTTCGTGAGTCAATTCGTGTAACAACAGTAAAGCCATCAGGATCAGTTTCAATTCTTTCTGGTGCAACTCCTGGAGTTCACTGGGGACCTGGAGGAAACTTCTTCCTTCGTGCAGTTCGATTTGGAAACACGGATCCAATGATGCATCTGTTCAAAGCAGCAGGGTATACAATCGAAGATGACGTAGTATCAGCAAACACATCAGTTGTATACTTCCCAATCAAGTCAGGGCATCCAAGATCTGAAAAGGATGTTACATTATTTGAAAAGATTGCACTTGCTGCAACTGCCCAAAAGTATTGGTCTGACAATGGTGTTTCAGTAACACTTTCATTTGATAAGGAAACAGAGTCAAAGCATGTTGTTCCAGCACTACATATGTACGAGGGACAATTGAAGGCAGTGTCATTCCTTCCAATGGGAAATACTGTTTATCCACAGCAGCCATATACTCAGATCACTGAAGAGCAGTATGAGTCGTATATTGGCAAATTAAAGCACATTGACTTTGGGGCAATCTACGACGGAGTAGATAATCTTGAGGCTCAAGGAGAAGCATATTGCACAACTGACTACTGTGAAATTAAAATAAATAAGTAGTCTTCTGTGGTAAAATAGACTCATAATGTCTACTCCATCAAACCTATACGCAGAGAAAGTGTTCGCAGAACACCCAACTGGTCTTTGGGCTCTTGATGATAATGCAGACTATATTTCTTTAATTTCTGAGCAACAAAGAAACCTCTCTAACTGGACGATTACTGGCGGTACCCATCAAGAGTATTCGGACTCAATAGGCCAACCATTTATAAATAGTTATGTAGGTAAAATTACAGCAACTCCAACTAGTGATGAGACAGCATCTATTGTTGCAATAAGCAATGAAATTATGGACTTGAGAGATTTAAATACATACCTAAAAACATTTTCTATCGGAGGTTATTTTTATTCTGAAAGTTCTTACATTTCTGGTTTTGAAATTGGCTATCAATATGAAGATACTACCAGTGGACAGATTGTTAGACATTTAAAAAATTATGACACCGTTATAAATAATAGTTGGGTTTTTATATCAGAAACATTTGATACACCTCCAGACGACTCAACAATACAACTAGTATTCAAAATTAACTTTGTTGGAGGCTCGGAAATAGGTGACGCATTCTTAGTAAACGGAATAAGTTTTGGTCAGTGGTCAGAAGAGTTTTCTTCAACTTCTCTTGGAGTCACAAAAATTGATATTCCTTCAACAATTGCACTTGCTCCACAAAAAGGCCTTGTTGCAAAATGTTATGGATTACAAGAACTCGATGCCTACTATTTGGCTTCTGACAATATGCTTAAAGCAAAAAATTTAAGCATTCCGATGGTTTATGGAGCATCCAGCCTAACAGCATTGTATCCAAATGGATCAGATCCATCCCTTATAATTCCTGGAGTAGGACTTTTGAATGAATCTGGAAAATTTAAAGAGTATACTCTTGAAACTTGGTTAAGGATAAACTCTTACACAAATCAAACAAAAAGAATTATAGGACCAATATCTTCAGATGACGGAATATATGTTGATGGGCCTTCAATAGGACTTAAGGTTGGTAGTGAGTATAGAACTTACTATGTTGGAGAGTGGACAAGGCCAATGCTAGTTCACTTAAGAATTGGAAAAGATGTTGCATCTCTTGTCATTAATGGGCAAGAAGTTATATCTTTAGATTATGACAGAGAAACTATTTCTTTTCCAGAAATGTTAAATGAAAATCAAAAAAGTCAGGATTGGATAGGATTTTATGCACACGAAGATGTTTATCCAATAGAGATTGATTGCGTTGGAATTTACCCGTATGTAGTTGCAACCGCTATGGCAAAAAGAAGATTTGTTTTTGGTCAGGGCGTAGAAATACCAGAAAACATTAATACATCATATAGCGGAACTTCAGTATTTATTGATTATGCTTTTGCAGATTATACTGCCAATTATTCTTACCCAAAAGTTGGGTCTTGGCAACAAGCGTTTAACGATAACACATCAATTGTTAATAAATCTTTATCTGTACCATCTGGACCTCTTCCAGAAATATTTTTATCATCAAAAACACAAGAAGAGTTGTTGTTAGATTGTAAGGTAGCACAATCATCGGATACGGAAAACTTTTTTTCTTTTAGACCCAACTCAACCTGGAATTCTGTTTCTGGATATTTGTTTTTTGAAAACTTTGATTTTTTAAAAACTCCAATATCTGCATTTTATGGCTGCATGAGATTACCAGAGTCATCTCCTACTACTCAGACACTTTTTAGAATTGAAAAAGAAAACACTAATAGTTATTTTGCAATAGAATTAATCAACAATCAAATATCATACTCTATAAATTATGACGGAGTTTTAGAAACGATATACTCTCCAACTATCGCAGAGCCTGGAGAATTAGTTGATATTGGACTAAATATTCCAGTGTTTGTTTCTAGGTTTGGAAATCCAGCGTCAGACTTTTTCGGATCTTTATCAGATTTAAGATTGTATGTAGGCGGTAAAAAAGACGAAACTTCTACATTCACTGGAAAAATATACAAGATCGGATTTTGCACAAAATACAACTTTCAAAAAATTAGGTCATTGTTTAATGAGATAGGTGTTCCAGTTTGGAACGAAGATCTATTTGCTGTATATCAAAACAATCAATTAATAAATATAGATGGTGGAATAGACACAACATCTATGCCACCATATGGAGGAACAACAGATACGGCAAATGGCGCTATATCTGGTGGCAATGTCTTTATATCTGATGAAGATTTTCTTATGGATCATGTGGCAAGTTACACTCTTGTTCCAGATCAAATTTTTGATACATACAGTCTAACAGTGTCTGCAAACGCATATTGGGAAGATCAAATTCCTTTAACATATTTTGCTGAATCAGTTTTAGATAAAAGAGGGGATCAGTATTTTGACCTTGACTTTATACAGTTTAACATAGACTATCCAATACCATCAAAAACAATTGCAATAGAGACTGAACCAGTTGACTGGACATATGCAGAACTTGCCAATGAGTATGGTCTGCCATTTCAAAGAACTTACGAATCACTTGATAACTATTTGTTTACTGGGTATAACGATTATGAAGACCTAAAAAACAAAATAGCCAAAGACTATAGGTATGACACAGACGGGGCAATTGTAAAAACTTATGTCACATTTCAATACACAGAATTAGGTGCAAATCAAACACCATTTTATTTTACAAAAACAGAAAGGCCTTCCAGAAATGGAATATTGGTTCCTGGCTTAGACTGGATGACAACAAAATATGAGGTTGTTGACAACATGATAATTTATCCACCAGTAGGTGTAGATTTTAATGATCTTTCTATTGTAACCCATATCGACATAAATGTTAAAAATTCCTCAACGCATAATGTTAATATTAAAAAACTTTCTTATGCATCTCAAGCATTAAATGAGTCGGATGCAAGCCCAATAGGAACTAGGTTTGGAACACCTATATACCCATATACTAAAACTGGGATTTACTATAACTTTAAAAAGAATAATCCATTTTCAATATATACTGGATCATCTCCATATTTGTACCTTACAAAAACAAGTGGAGTTCAAATAAAAGGACAGTACGATCCCCTTGTTAATCGTGGCTTATCTATTCCAATGAACACGAGCAGAGCAAGCAACTTTAAAGTAATTGCAATGCAAATGGCTGTTAGATTTGATGGAGACTACTTCCCATACGCACCAACTCAAATATTTGAGGTAGAAAGCAAAGGGTCTTACCTAAAGTTCTATATGGTTGCAAATGACCCAAGTGGAAGAAGAGCAAAAATATATGCAATTGATGCAAAAACTGGCTTAGTTCAGGACGGAATTGGGTTTTATTGGAATGGAAAAATTGTAAAAGAGCCAGTGCTAACCCTTCAAGAGTGGGGATTCTTAGGTATTAATTTTGCAGACAGTCTTGACTTTTCATTTTTTGAAGGGGCAATAAGATTAACTGGACCACTACTATTTAATAGCATTTCTTACTACCAGTCAACAAACCTTCAAGAAGTCCAGAACATATCAGAAAGGCCATGGTTTAGAGTAAAGGTTTTGTCTGGCCTTGGCTTAGACTGGGAGTTCTGGAATACTGGGTCATTTAACTGGAACAAAGTTCTGGTTTTAGCGGAGACTAGTTATTATGGAGTAAATCCGTCAGAGGTATATAAGAGTTATACTGGAACAAACAAGTTAATTGTAGGAGACAACTTTCCATTGACAGTTGGAGATTATGCATACTCTTTGTATAATGACATATCCTGGAACAAGTTTACGGTTGATCCAGTTTAATATGGTATACTTGTGGATATGGATTCATTAATAGACCCAAAAACTGGTCAGCCAATTGTCAAAAATGTTAGACGCAGAGTCATTGAAAAAGACTATGACTGGGGTCTATACATTTATAAAAAAGCCAACGGAAGATATTTTTCAGACGGACACGGCTCTGTTTTAAATATTCCTTCTATGCGAGGGGACATTGCAAAAATTGCAGAATTAAAACAAGCAGCAATACACTATGGAGATCCAGGAAATGGAACTGTAGAATTTATTGCTGGCTCATCTCGTGTATCTGAAGAAGAGTATAGCGAGCAGGTAGACAGAATGAAGTCTGGTTTGCTTCCTAATCTAAATGATCTTGGAGCAGTTCAAGCAGCAAAAGATACAATAGCATTGTATGGAGACGAGGAGTAATTATGGAAGATAACGAAATTGTTATTGGAGCAAGCATTGATCGTGCAATTAGTAAGGACGATCCATTTTTAAACTCAGATCCTTTTAAGGGTAATTGGGAAACACTAAAAACTCTAGACGGTCTAGACTCAAACTTTAAAAGACGTATAAGCAGGTCTTCAACAAAGATGGTTGAGCCAACCCCACAATATACAACCGCAGCGCTGGCTGGAAAAAGCGGTATTGATGGAGCACAGTCAAAAGAGATAAACCCAGGCCTAGTATATGTAAACGGCTACGGAATGTTTGATGTTATTACACCACCATGGAACCTTTATGAATTAGCAAACTATTACGACACCTCTTTTGCAAACCATGCAGCCATTGATGCAAAGGTAGAAAACATTGTTGGGCTTGGATACGAGTTTCATGTTTCTCAAAGAACAATGCTTCGCCTAGAGGCTTCAGAGGATAATAGTGCTACACAGAAGGCAAGAAAAAGAATTGAAAGAACAAAGATTGAAGCAAGAGAATGGCTAGAGTCACTTAATGACGACGACTCTTTTACAGCAACCATGGAAAAGGTTTATACCGATCTTCAGTCAACTGGAAATGGCTATCTAGAAATTGGAAGAACAACTCGTGGAGAGATTGGATACGTTGGACATATACCAGCAACCACAATGAGAGTTCGTAGAATTAAGGATGGCTATGTCCAGATTATTGGAAACAAGATTGTTTACTTCCGTAACTTTGGAGCAAAAAATCCAAACCCACTAACAACAGACTCTAGACCAAACGAAATTATTCACTTTAAGCAATACTCACCTCTCAACACTTTCTACGGAGTGCCAGACATTATGTCAGCAATAAACTCCTTACACGGAGACTCACTTGCTTCACAATACAATATTGATTACTTCGCAAACAAGGCAGTGCCACGTTATGTTGTAACGTTAAAGGGTGCAAAACTTTCTGGAGATGCAGAAGATAAGATGTTCCGATTCTTGCAGACAAATCTCAGAGGGCAGTCACACAGAACGCTATATATTCCACTTCCAGGTGATAGCGAAAACAACAAGGTTGAATTTAAGATGGAACCTATCGAAGACGGTATACAGGATGGCTCATTTAAAGAGTATCGTAAACAAAACCGTGATGACATCTTGGTAGCACACCAAGTTCCACTTTCTAAATTAGGTGGGGGCGATTCTGGATCTATTGCAGCAGCACTTGCACAGGATCGCACCTTCAAAGAGCAGGTTGCAAGACCTGCCCAAAGACAACTTGAAAAAATGATCAACAAGATTATTCGTGAGAAGACTGACATTGTTGAGTTTGTATTTAATGAACTAACTCTTACTGATGAAATTGCACAATCTCAAATCCTTGAGAGGTATGTAAAGAATCAAATCATGACTCCTAACGAAGCACGAGTTGCTCTTGATATGCCACAGCGAGAAGGTGGGGACGAAGTCCTACAACTTAAGCCAGAGGCAGCAGCAGAAGCAAATACGACAAGAGCCAGGGATTCAGAAAGAACAAACAACAACTCTGATAGTTCCTCTACCGTCGCTGGACGAAATCCAAAGGGCGAAGGAAGAAAAACTACCTAATGTCCGATATGTCCAGAATGTGATACTTGTATAAAATGGAGGGTATAATATAGTGGTGAGCAATGTATCTAAAGCCCATTGGAATTCAGATGGGGAAAATCTTCGTCTATCAATGCCTTTTAGTAAGGTCGACAAAGAGCGACGTATCGTCTCAGGTTTTGCATCATTAGATAACCTAGACAAGCAGATGGATATCGTAACAGCAGAAGCATCTATGAACGCTTTTGCAAAGTTTCGTGGGAACATTAGAGAAATGCATCAGCCATTAGCAGTAGGCAAGATGGTAAACTTTAAAGAAGATAAGTATTTTGATCCAGAATCAAAGAAATTTTATAGAGGTGTTTTTGTGTCAGCCTATGTCTCAAAGGGTGCACAAGATACTTGGGAAAAAGTTCTAGACGGAACACTAACAGGTTTTTCTATTGGTGGACGTATGAACAAGTGGGATGACGGATTTGACGAAAAGTCAGACTCACAAATTAGAATTATTAAAGACTACGACCTAATAGAGTTAAGCCTTGTAGATTCACCAGCAAATCAATTTGCCAATATAGTATCGGTTGAAAAAGTTGACGGTGTAGATATTGTAAAGGGAGACTTAACGGTTTTAGAAAATGTTTTTTACGACAAGGAAAACGGTATTGTAATATCATCTGAGAACGAATCAGAACTCAGCCCAGTCAGTGGAGAACAAATGGAAAATATAGGGTTCGTTGAAAAAACGGATAATGAAAAAACACAAATGATAAAATTCTTAGTTGATAGTGCTAAAGGCATTAATACTTCTAAGATTAACAAGGAGGTACAACCTATGACAAAATCAAAAACACAAGTTGAAAAGACAGATGTAGTTGAAGATGTTGTGGTCGCTCCAGAGGCAGATGCATCAGTTGCAGAAGTTACTGAACAAGTTGCTAAGGCAGAAGAGGTTGAAGCAACGGAAGTTGTTAAGACTGATGAAGTTGTAGCAGAAGAGATTACTAAGGCAGAAGATGCTGAAGCAGTCGAAACAGTAGTAGAAGCAGTTGTAGAAGTATCTAAGTCAGAAGAGGTAGTTGCGGAAGCAGTTACCGAAATGAAAAATACTCTAGAATCAGCCTTTAGCGATCTAGTGTCAACAGTAAAGGCTTTGCAAGCAGAAGTAGAACTTCTTAAGTCTTCAAAGGTTGATGTTGATACAGTTAAGGATTCATTTGCAGCAGTTGCAAAAGATATTGCAGCAGTTACAGATGAATTTAATAAATTTGGAAAACGAGTAGACGCTGTGGAAGCAGACACCGCATTCCGAAAGTCTGGAGATATCGGCGATATCTTCCAGTCTCAGCCTGAAATGGTTGAAAAATCCCTATGGGGCGGTAGTTTCCTCAAAACAGCCGATCTATTCAAATGAACAAATCACTAGGAGGTGACAATATGTCAGAAGAAATAATCAAAAACCAGCCAGGCGAATCTGGAGAACTAGGTGGAACAGCACCAGGACTTTATCAGGGCCAAGGTGCTTTCGCATCAGGTGGTATTGGTGGAGTATCAAATCCAGGAGCAAACACTCTAGGAAATATTCCAACAGCAACACTTGGATCAACAAGCGGAGCAAATGCTGTTAACCCTAGTGGTTCAGCGGCTTCTGGAATTTTGCGCCCCGAGCAGGCACGTCGTTTTATCGACTATGTTTGGGACGCTACAGTGTTAGCAAAGGATGGCCGTCGTGTAACAATGAAGGCTAATTCAATGGAACTTGAGAAGGTAAACGTCGGTGAGCGTGTAATTCGTGCAGCAGCGCAAGCAGTTGGTACATACACAAACACAGGTGCAACATTCTCTAAGGTCGAACTTACTACCAAGAAGATTCGTCTTGATTGGGAAGTAACAGCAGAATCATTGGAAGATGGTGTAGAAGGTGACGCTCTAGAAGATCACTTAGTACGCTTGATGACCAACGCATTCGCAAACGATATCGAAGATCTCGCTATCAACGGTGATGGTTCAACAGGAGCATTCTTGTCAATCATGCCAGGCTTTATTAAGAAGACCAAAGATGGTGGAGCACATGAGTCAGTAGTGACCGTAGCAGATAATGCTTGGACACCTGATGTAATGCAGGGCATCATCAATGCAATGCCACGTAAGTACCGTGCACTTAAGAACAATCTTAAGTTCTACGCAGGTACAGACGTATTCGGTGGAATCGTTAAGAATAACGGTACACTTGCTGATGCAGTTGCTGAAGCGTTTGCTGGACAAATTCCAGGAAGCACTCAAGCAAACCGTCAGTCATACCTTGATGGTATCGGACAGACATTCGGTGGAGCACGTACAACTCGTGTTCTCGGAATCGAAGTTCAGGAAGTTCCTTACTACCCAGCAGGCTATGTCGACTTGACATTCCCAGCAAACCGTGTATGGGGATTCCAAAGAGACATCACTGTAAACCGTGAATACGTAGCAAAGAAAGACACGATTGAATACACAGTATTCGTTCGCTTCGGACTCCAGTTGGAAGAAGAAGACGCCATTTCTTACGCAGATGCTGCAGCAGACGCATAGTCTGTAACCAGTAACCTTTAATGGGGGGCGGGAGTTCACTCTCCTGTCCCCCTTAATACTTTAGTGATATAATACAAACAAGGAGGATACAATGGAAAATAATGATAACGAAATGCGATCAATACATGAATTTGTAGAAGAGCCAGCACAAGAGCCAACACCTGCACCAGAGCCAGTACAGGAGCCAGTACAGGAGCCAGAGCCAGTTGCTGAAGCAGTTGTTGAAGCACCAGTTGCCGAGGCAGTTGTTGAAGCACCAGCAGTAGAAGAGCCAGTACAAGCACTAGGATTTACAGCAACGGGAGCAATTGGATCAATGGCAGCAGACGGTCCTAAGAAAACTGTCAAAGTGGAAGGTCTTGGAGACAAGGTTGCTATTCACTCAACAAAAAGCGTTTATTGGTCAGAAGTCGGGTCTGTAACGAAGGGTTACAATATTGTAACAAAGCAACAGGCAGACAAGTGGTTAACTCGCAAACATGTCAGAATTGCAGCACCAGAAGAAGTCAAGAAGGCTTTTGGTTTGTAAAAATGGAAATATTGAGGGTTCCGCCATACGCTAATATACCAGTTATATACACAATCCCTACAAATATAGTGGATGAAGATGTGACTGTTACTGTTACCGATTTGGCGGACCTTTCAATTTCTACATTAGAATTTGATGAACTTTCAACGGGAGACACAGTAACAATAAATCTTCCTGGAAGATATGACTCTGATTACAGAGTAGAAGTTCTTATTGACGGAGATATTGTCTCTGATACTACATACGAAATAGTTAGACCATATGTAAATCCAACTACAAAGGGAGATACAGCCTCAGAGATTTCTGCCTATGCAGATAACGAAGGAATAGCAAGGTCAATTATTGACTCAATAGTTGGAGAAGGATTTTATTATAAGAAAAAGGTTTTGAATTTTACAGGAACTGGATCAGACTACCTACCTATCTGGGATGATGTAAAAAAGGTTTTAACCGTATATGAAAATAACAAATTGGTAACAGACAGACAGTACGAAGTAACATCAGACAAGACAGCAATTGTTGAAAAGTCAACAGACAACATTAATCGTGCAGAGTCAGCCCCACTAGTATTGCCATCAGCATCTTCTGATTCTCTAGATCCACAGTTTATTTATAGAGGGTTTGGAAAAACTTGGGACTACAGAATCATAGTTGAATATGGACATACATCTGTTCCATCAGATATTGTTAAGGCAACAGAGATGCTTGTCCATGATATAGAGTGTGGCAAGTTAGATTATTACAAGAGATTTATTTCTTCATACAACACAGATCAATACAGAATTCAATTTGACAAAGGTTTATTCGAAGGAACAGGAAATATACTTGTAGACAAGATACTCTCGAAGTATACTAAGTCTATTACAAAACTTGGGGTGTTGTAATGACAATATGCGAAACTCCAGACTTTATGTTTCCAATGCAAGCCTCTCTTTATCATCCAATTGTTGAGCAGGGCGACTTTGGAGCAATTAAAAAACAATGGGTTTTAGATAGAACTTTTGCTTGTAGTTTTTCTTCAGGAGGATCAGCCTTTAAAGAAGAGGTAAAGCCAAACGTAAATATTACACAGAACTCTATTTTAGTCGGAAGAACAAAATCAGACATTAGAATATCTTCTAGAGACAATAAAAACTCTTTAACTAACATATTAGTAACAGACATAAAAGATCAAGAAGGAAATCTAATATATATGGAAACCTCTGGCCCAAGATCTGGCAAGGGAACACTGTTTGAAATAGCCACCTACGAACCATTTGTGGGACCGTTTGGTGTTGTAGATTCATACAAGTTAATTATCAGAAGATCAGAAAATCAAACAGGTGATGTATGAGAGCAGTATTTAATTCTATGCAATTTAAAAAAGATATGAGCAATATTGTTGACTACTCTGTTGGATTTTTAGAGGGCATTCATAGAGGTAAAACTGTATTCTTAAAAACATTAGGACTAGAAACAGTAGAACTTATGAAAGAATTTATAGACTCAAATGCCAGGGTAAATCCAGAAATGTTACATCATATTTATGAGTGGCATCAAACAGGAAGCCCAAGTGCAAGACTATATGACATATCGTATACCACAAGCCAATTAGGGCTATCTTTTAAATCATCTTTTAGCCAGTCTACATCAATTAAAAATGGATCAAGAACTCCATTTTACGACAAGGCAAGGATTATGGAAGAAGGAATTCCAGTAACAATTAGACCAAGGCTTGCTCAGGTTTTAGCGTTTGAAGACAATGGAGAAATGGTGTTTACAAAAAATGAAGTTAGGGTTGACAACCCTGGAGGAACTGCAGTAGAGGGTGGTTTTGAAAAAGTGTTTGACATGTTCTTCAACAGATACTTTTCTCAGGCATTCTTAAGAGTAAGCGGAGTTGCTAAGTATCTTGAGAACCCAATAGTTTACAAAAAAGATATGCCAGCAGGAAAAAGAATGGGCAGATCAAAAGGAATTTCAACAGGCTATCGTTGGATTGCTAATGCAGGGGTAGGTGCATAATGACTGCAGTAATACATCATCCACCAACAATTATTAATAAGTACCTTGCAGCAAAACTTAATATGGAAGATTTTAGTGGAGCAGCATATTTTTTCCCAACACTTCCAACACAAATAGATTCTTTGACTGAAACATTTCCAGACAGCAATGGTGTTTTTGCTGTATATGACAGAATGTTTAAAATGAGAAGAGTTCCATTCCCATATATAAAGTGTGAACAACTTCTATACTATTTTTATGCAACTGGTGATGATGCACAAAAGAAAATGATAATTACGCAGCAAAAGGTGAATGATCTTTTAGACTATGCAGATGATTCTGCAAAAGAGGTAAACGAGTGGGCAGCAGCAAACCAGAGTGAGTGGAACGCAGAGTCTAAAGAGTGCTTTTTCCACAACTTCAAGATCTATCAACTTGAAGAAACCAGGGATATTATAGACTTTGGCACAGCCCGTACTTATGCGGGGAATAAAATCATCATAGACTACGACTGGCACCCAGTAAACCCATAATAAAAAGGCAGTATAATTAGGATGAGGAAACAAGCCCTTTTTTAATAAAATGAAAGAGGTGAAAAATATGGCATACAGCCGTGGTTCAAGTAGTAACATCATCGTAGGTGCAGCAGCACTATTTACGCATGATGCAGGTCCAATCGGACTTGACAGCGCAGGAAAGATTACTGATACTCAAGCAGGAACAGATCTACCAGCATTCACTGCATCCGCAGATTCCTACAAAGATACATTGTCTGAAGACAGTGCATACACAAACGTAGGCTACACATCAAATGGTTTGGAACTCGCATTCCAGCCTGATTTTGGTGAAGTAGCGGTAGACCAACTTCTCGACGTTGCTCGTTTATTCAAGCAAGGTATGACAGTTAATCTAAATACATCTTTCGCAGAGGCAACACTAGAAAACCTTCTAGTAGCAATTGCAGCAGATGACACAGATCTCACATCAGCATCAAACGTTTCACAACTCAAGATGTCTGCAGGAGATATTGGTGACGTTCCGTTGGAGCGTGGCCTTGTCGCAGTAGGTCCAGGATCTGGTTCCGCTGCAACACCAAAGGAAAGAATCTATGTTGCATACCGTGCACTCTCAATTGAGAATGTTACAGTATCAGCAAAGCGTGATGAGGCTTCAATGTTTGAAGTATCATTCCGTCTTCTTCCAAACGATGACGCATCATACGGTAGAATCGTAGATCGTTCTCTAACAGCATAATACAACTTAATAGGACTAGCCCAGACCCTTGAAAGTCTGGGCTTTTCCATTTCCATTTGGTATACTTATATAATGGCAACAAGCATTTATGAAAAAATAAAGTTTAGTCTTATAGACGGTACAGTCATTGAGTCTGGACCTCTTAAAATAAAATATCTTAGAGAGTTTTTAGAAATTTTTGAAACAATAAAAGAAGCAAAATCAGATGATGAGTCTATATCTGTTTTAGTTTCTTGCTGTTTAATAGCAATGAAACAGTATGCTCCACACATCAAAACCTTAGAAGATGTTGAAGATAATTTAGATCTTCCCACCATATATAAAGTAATTGATATTGCAGCAGGAATTAAAATAAATCAAAAATCTGAAGAGCCAGTAAAATCTCAAGCAGTAGATAGCGGATCTTCATGGGAGACTTTAGATCTTGCAAAACTTGAGTCAGAAGCATTTCTTATAGGAATATGGAAAGACTACGAAGAATTAGAAGAATCTCTTTCAATGCCAGAACTTACAGCAACGATTAAAATCAAAAGAGAGTTAGACTACAGTGATAAAAAATTTGCTGCTGCCATGCAAGGAGTAGATCTTGACAAAAATTCAGGGAATTCGAATGCATGGGAAGACATGAAGGCCAGAGTGTTCAGTGGTGGCAAGGCTGTAGATGGAAACGATATACTTGCACTACAAGGAAAGAATGCAGAAAAGGCTGGATTTGGAATTGGAATGGGCCTTGATTACGAGGTTTACGAATAGCAAAAAATATGACTCCGCTATGGTATAATTAACTAAACCTTATAAGGAGGAATAGATGGCAACTGCCACAGAAGAAAAAACAGTAACTCTGATCGATGGAACCAAGATCAAGGTAAGACCACTTAAAATCTCACTACTTCGTCCGTTTATGAAGAAGTTTGAAGATATCGCAAAAGTAGCAGAAGACAATGAGAAGTCAATGAATCTGCTTATGGAGTGCGTACAAATTGCAATGCAACAATACAAGCCAGAATTGGCAGAAGACAAGGAAGCCCTAGAAGAAAATATGGACCTTCCTACAGTATACAAGATCGTTGAAGAGGCATCTGGAATTAGACTTTCAGACGCTACTCTACTTGGCAATCTTGTAAACAATTAAATAAAAAGAGGTGTTAATGGATGGCTGATGTTCAATCCAATATTCATGTAAATATTGATACGTCGGATGCTCTAGCAAGTTTAAAACTTCTACAGCGTCAAATATCAGCCTTCCACACACAGATGTCGAAGTCTGGCGCAGCAGCGTCAGCGGTAGCAGCAAATCAAGCACAAAACTTGATGAACAGCATAAATGCAACTGGACAATTCCAGGCATCTATGAGAACGGTAGCAACAAGTACCGAGCATTTTACCAATGCTTTAGAAAGAAACAAGTTAACATCTAGAGAGTATTTTAGATATACTGGCGCAGCCACAAAAACTTTCGGTAGATTATTTAAATCTGAATTTGAGACAATAAACAAAGTTGCACGAGAGCGTGTAAAAGATATCCAGACCCAGTATATTAAGATGGGCAGAGGAGCCAATGGCGCTTTACAGGCTATTGCAGTAAGACCGCTTACCCTAGACATGAAAAATCTGGGTACACAAACAGCGATGGCAGCACAAAGACAGCAACTACTAAATCAATTATTAAAGCAAGGATCTACAAATCTTCTAAATTTTGGTAAGAATACACAGTGGGCTGGCCGTCAGTTAATGGTTGGTTTTACGGTTCCATTGATGCTCCTTGGCTCAACTGCTGCTAAGACCTTCATGAAACTTGAAGAGCAGGCAATTAGATTTAAGCGTGTTTATGGAGAACTCTTTACAACACAAGAAGAAACAGATAAGATGGTTGATGATATTCAGTTACTTGCAAAAGAGTTTACCAAGTATGGCGTTTCAGTAGAAAAGACCATGGAGATGGCTGCAAACGCAGCAGCAATGGGTAAGATGGGTTCAGAATTAAAGGCTCAAGTAATGGAAGCAACTCGCCTTGCTGTTCTTGGTGGTGTTGAGCAAGAGCAAGCCCTTGAAACAACTATTTCCGTAACAAATGCATTTGGTGTTGCAGCAGAAGATTTAGCAAAGAAAATTGATTTCCTTAACGCAGTTGAAAACCAGACTGTAGTATCTATTGAAGACTTAACAATAGCAATTCCAAAAGCAGGACCAGTTGTTAAGCAACTTGGTGGAGATGTAGAAGATCTTGCATTCTTCCTGACCGCTATGAAAGAGGGAGGAATCAATGCATCAGAAGGTGCTAATGCACTCAAGTCGGGTCTTGCATCTTTAATTAATCCATCTGAAAAAGCATCAAAGATGCTTGCAGGGCTTGGCATAAACATCAAGGGTATTGTAGAAGCAAATGCAGGAGACGTTAAATCAACAGTGGTAGACTTTGCAGCAGCATTAGACACACTAGATCCTCTTAATCGTGCAAGAGCAATTGAGCAATTATTTGGCAAGTTTCAGTTTTCAAGACTATCTACATTGTTTCAAAACGTAGCAAAAGAAGGAACCCAGGCAGCAAGAGTTTTGGAACTTACTAAGGCTTCAACTGAAGAGTTGGCTATTTTGTCTGAACGAGAATTATCAAGAGTAGAAGATTCAACTACCTACAAGTTTAAGAAAACAATTGAAGACTTAAAGGTTAGTCTTGCCCCAGTTGGAGAACAGTTCTTAAAAGCACTGACTCCTATAGTTGAATTTGTCGGTAAGGTTTTAGAAAAGTTTAATGGTCTAGGTGACGGAAGCAAAAAGTTTATAACAATGATTACAATTGCTCTAGGCGCCATCGGACCAGTAGCGCTTATGACATTTGGTTTGCTTGCTAATGGTGTTGCAAATATAATTAAATTGTTTGCAAATATGAAAATGGCATTCAATAGAACAGGATCATCGACACAGGTTTTAGGACAACAAACAGACTACTTGACACAGCAACAACTTGAAGCCTCTGCAGTTGCAGCATCTCTTGACCAAGTTCATCAAAGATTAACACAAAGGTTTACTTCCGAAACAGCAGCAGTAAATGCATTAGCCCTAGCATATAGAAATGCAATCGCAGCACAAGTTGGATTTACTGGACCAGTCGGCAGGGGTGGCAAGATGAAAGGCCCTCCACAAAGCAGTCAGTATTCTACAGGAGTCACATCAGTTCCAGGGACAGGAAACCAAGACACTGTTCCCGCTATGCTTACTCCTGGAGAAGCAGTTATTCCAGCAGGAGCAGCACAAGATCCAGCAAACAAGCCACTAATTGCCAGAATGGTAGCAGGCGAAAAAATTCCGGGATTTAATAAGGGAACAACAAAAGTAACTTATAACGGAAAAGATTACAATGCACAGTCTGCAGTAGGTGCAAAGAATATAAGAGATTTCTTAAATCAACTTGTACAAAATCCAGATGGAACTCTTACAGACACAAAAACAGGAAAAATATTTACAAAAGAAAGATTGACTCAAGTTCTTGATACAAGACAACTAGAAGGAAAATTTTCAGAGACCAAAATCAGAAGATCTCTTACAAGAGATAACATGTCTAATAGGTCTGCACTTATTAAAAGACTAAAAGAAGCGTATAACGAAAAAAATGCAAAAACACTTCTAAGTGAGCAAGAAGCAATAGAAAAAGCACTAAAAGATCGTGGTCTGCCACCGCTTACCAAAGAGCAAAAAAAGAACGCCTTTACAACTGCAAATGCACACCTTACAAAAGACGTTGATGAAGATGGTAACAAAAGGTGGAGAGTAGTAAATGTTGCACCAGATCCAGGATATATAAATCAGTTTGTAAATAGCGTTCAGGGCAATCTAGGAAAAGAACTATTAGGTTTACCAGATGACGTACTAGAAAAATACAACATAGACAGAGAAGAACTTAGAAAAATTGTTGACGATGGAGCACATCCAAAAACTGACAAAGCAGCAAACACATTTAGGGGTGCTGCTAGATATCAAATAGAGAATCAAAAAAGACTTGGAGTTCCAGCAGACAGAATATATCAAGCACACTTGGTCGATGCTGGCTTAGAGTATAGAGGTAAAGAAAGAATAGGTGCTTACTCTCAGGGAGGACTAAAGTCGTTTGCAGATCTTTATCCAAAAGATAAGGGAGTTCTTGTTGAAAGAGTTGCAGAATCCGATCCAAGACAAAGATTTAATCAAACAGACCAGCAACTGCTAAAGAAAACGGCAGATCTTGCAGCAAAAACAGAGTCTGGCAAACTACCGCCAACTAATTTTGGAAAACTGATTGCCCCAACAACTGGGTTTAGTTTTGATGTTCCTGGAGTAGGCGGACTATACGACGGTCCAAATGGAAAAGTATTTGTAAAGCCAATGATGAGCGAACTAGACGCTCTAGCAGAAAAGAAAGCAACTGATTTTGCAAGGCAAGTACACGGTCTTGATACACCAGAACAAAAAATTAGCACAATGATTGATCCTTCAGATCCAGAAGGCAAAAGAAAAATAATTGTTTTAGAGTCTAAGTATGATGCCAGGTTTGATGAAAAGAAAATGCCAAAGACCTTTAGCAGAGACCAATACTTTAGACAACTTGTTGCTTCGGCCATTCGTGGTGATAAAGATCTTAAAATGGGAAATCTTGGAGGAAATAGATTAACAGATGTTGGAACTGCTGGAGTATTCGATAAGGCTACATCTGTTACTAAAGATGGACTAAGAGTCTTATCAGATAAAATGCCATCAATGTACGAAATGGCAGAACGAAACTTGCAGGGTGTTCCAGGATCACAAGCAAAAAATTCACCAAACTGGTTTGCTAATGAAACTCAAAAAAAGATAAATCAAACAAACTATACTGCAGATCAGTATGATGCTGACATGAAAAAAGAAATTAAAAGGATTCAGGCAAATGCAGAAAAATTTGTACAAAAAATTCCATTAAATGATCCACTAAGACCAGCGTACTTAGATATTCTTCGTAGAATAAATGAAGGTGCAAATGTAAGAGACTGGAGACCTCTATTTCATAAGCATCGCTCAATTGCTATAAAGCCTAACGAAATTTCTGTTGATGAAGATGGAAAAGCAACAAAGCCAAAAACACAAAGAAGACGCAGCAACGTAAAAACTGCAAAACCTAGTGACACTAGAACAACATCAAAAGCCCAATCAGGCAATATTCGAAATGTAACAAGTATCCGAGGACGGGCAGATGCTGAAACCGTAATTAACCCAAGACTAACAGAACGTGCAGCAGAAATAAAAGCAGAAAAAGAAGCCAAAGCAAAGGCAATGGCTGAGGCTGATGCAAAAAAGAGATATGGAACAGTTGCGCCAACGGCTTCTCAGAGATCTCAAAGAAGACAAAATGACACACGTGCTGCAGCAGGTAAACCACTACTTAAATTGACTAAAGATATGTCAGCACCAGTATCGGCTTTTTCAAAAGCAATGCAAAAGGCAACACAAAATGTTCAAAAAAGCACTGTAGCAGGAAAGGTTCTTGAAAAATTTAATGCAAAAAGAGATGCAAGGGCTGCAGCAAGGGCAGATAAAGCAGCAGCAAAAGCAGCAGCAGATGGGTCAGGACCAAAAGGTCCAAGGCCTGGTATGGGTTTCGGTGGCGCAGCAATGGGTATTGCTGGTATAGCAATGATGGGATCAATGATTCCAGGAACAATTGGAGAGACAATGCAAAAGTTGATGATGCCATTGATGGGTCTTTCTATGATTTTGCCATTGCTTTCAAGCGCAATGGGATTAGCAACTGTTGCTATAGGAGCAATTGTTGGCACAATCTATATGTTTAAAAAGAGTATAGAAAATGCACGAACCGAAGGAATTGAATTTGCTAAAGCAGTAAGTATGGGCTCTGACAAAGTTAAAGCGCTATCTCTTGTTACTGGAACGGTTAGTGCAACAGAAGAAGCACAAAGGAAAAGAGAAACTCTTGTTTCTGGAACATCGGAAGCACAAAGAAGATCTGGACAAACAATTCTTCAAAGCGACTATGGTAAAACCCTTATGTCTGATATTGACAAACAAGTTGCTGCTGGTATTGATGAAAAAACAATTGCAAAAAATGTATCTACAGGTCTTGCTCAAGCAGTTATGCAGGGAGTTATAACAAGCGATCAAGCAAAAGACATTGCTTCCGCCCTTGGAGAAAAACTACAAGACTACACTATTCCAGCACAAATTGCTGGAAATCTTGTTACACTTTTAGGACCTGATGGTGAAAATATATTAGAAGACCCATTGTCTATTTTGTTAAACATAAAGTCGGATTCATTAGTAAATGTAGAAGATGCCTTTGAGGCTGCACTGGCTGGTGCCAGCATGAGAGCAGTAGAGAATTCGATGCCAGTTTGGAAAAAAGTTATGGACTGGCTACCAATGGACCCAGGTGGATTTGCTATTAGAGAAACTATAGCAAGGAATCAAGAACTTAACTCAGCAGCAGTACAACTTGGCGCTGAAGAGTTGAGTCGAAATCAAATGTCTGTAGACTCATTAAATAAACAATATGAATTAAAAATAAAAAATGCAAAAACAGACAAAGAAGCATTGGCCTTTGAAGAAGAAAGAAAAAACAAAATAAATGATTTAAATATAGCAAATCAAAATACACTTATAAAAATAAGAAATTTGGCATCTGGTATGTCAGAAAAAGATTTTTCAAACGCAGTTAGTGCATCTCTAGATGTGTTGTATGCAAAACAATCTGATGCAGTTAAAACACAAGTCAAGCAAGCAAAGGAAGAACTTGCACTATTAGGGAAAAGTACATTTAAAACAAACTTACAACTTGGAATTATTTCTGGAGATTTAAAGCCAACGGTAATTACAAAAATATTACAAGCAGCCTCAGAAAACAAATCGATACCTGCACAAATTAATTTATTAATAAATGAACAGGGTTTTGCTAATACAAATTCCTTATTCTCATTGTTATCAAGCACCAACGCAAAACCAACAACAATAGGCGTAATGCTAGAATACATAAACACAAACAAGGTAGATTTTGATAAAGATTTAGAAGCAGTTAAGGCTTTGCAAAGATTTTTGCCACAGTACGACGTAACTTTAAACCTAACAACAAATGGTGTAGCCCAACTCAAGGTTGCAACAGATGCACTAAGTGCAATTGCTCCACTTCCTGAAACGTTAGACTTTCAACTTATTACTACTCTAGCAGGAACAAATCCAGCAATTTTCGGCCCAATTAAAGATAATTGGAAAGAACTTTCTGAAGGAGAGCAAACAATTAATAAAAATTTAGTTGTAAATTATTTAGTAGGAAAGGGAGATCCAAATGTTATTGCTGCTGCAAATACTGCTTTTGCTGGTAAGGGTCTTTCAACTCAAAGTGCTACTGCTAGTTACCTTGCAAAAGGTTTTACTCCACCGCCAGCAACAGTTATTCCTCCAATTGTAGGAGATCCTAAAGACAAAAAGGGTCCAGATGCCTCAGAACTAGACGAACTATTAAAGAAACTAAGAGATGTTCGCAAAAATACCATAAAGGTTACTAAGGGTTTTGATGCTTCGTTTAAATCATTAAACAAGATATTCGGTGGTAAAAAAACTATTGAAGTTTTCAGCGGTATTGAAAATGATATGAGACGACTAGGAGCAGGAGAAGACCTAATCGAACTTATTGTTGGAATGGATCCAGATGAATTTGAAAAACAAAAAAATAAATTATTTAAGTTTAAAAACGGTGAAATTGTAGCATTAAAAGACGGAGCCAAGAGTATTGGAGATGCCCTTCAGTCTATTGCCCTTGGAGATTTTGTTAGCACACAAGACAGAATGGTCAAAAATATTGGAAATCAAAATAGCGCTCTTCAAAGGCTTCAGGCTGCTGGAGTAGAAGGATCTCTTGCTTTAGAAATGGTTGCAGATTCTTCAACTGCTGCTGCTATTGCCAATAGCAAACTATCAGATAAGCAACTTAAAAAGATTACTTCAGCAGCAAAGGCAGCAACAAAAGAACAAGAAAAACTTGCTGCTAAAACAGCAAATATTTCAAAAGCACAAGAATTAAAAAATGAGGCAAAAGCATATAGCGAATTAGTAAAAATTATGGGTCAGTTTAGTGCAGAACAAATAGAGGCAATTGTTAATAGTTCAGAGTTAATGGATGCAATAAGAGTAGGCTTTGATTTGCCAGGCTCTAGAAAAGCATTTGATGATCTATTAACCCTTTTAATGAAAGATGCAAACAATAAATTAAAAATTAAACTATTAACAATAGAGGGAATGCAAGAAATATTTGACACTGGATTTAGTAACGCAATGGAATCTTTTGATGTAAAAGAAACAGCCCTTAGACTTAGATTTAATATTGACAACAAGGCGTTAAATGATGCAATTAAAGAAGCAGAAGAAAAAATTGCCTTAGCACAAGAAGAAATAAGAATACAAGAAATTGGATTAAAAGAAATTGAAGACCAAGAAGAAAAGGTTAATGAACAATACGATAAAAGGCTTGAGGCTCTTGATCAAATTGAAAAAGCCAATGCCTCAGTTTCTCAGCAACAAAAAGGCCAACTCACCCTTGCAGAGGCTCTAACATCTGGAGACATTGCTGCTGCTGCTCGTGCTGCTCAAGAAATGAGAGCCCAGCAGGCTGCAGACAATATTACAAAACAAAAAGAGGCTTTGGAGCAGTCTAGAGAATACGAACTTTCACAATTAAGAGCAGAAGATGGAAGAAGTAGAATTGAAATTGAAACAAAGATTAAAGAATTACAAGATCAAATTTATGAGATTGAACAAAAGAGTCTTGAGCCAAACAGAGAAACTCTAAGGCTAAACGAACTTGCACTAGAAAATGCAATAGAAGGATTAACTACGCTAGGAAAAACTAGAGAGCAATGGGAAGCAATTAAAAATGCCGTTGACCTTGCAAGAATATCAAGTGCTCAATTTATTAAGTCAATGCAAGATGCACTAAACGTTCAGGGAAGCCTTATTAAGGCCTACCAAGAACAAAAGGTAAACACTGATCCCATAACTCCACAACAAAAGGTAACATGCCCAGAAGGCTATGAATTTGATGGAACAAATTGTGTAATGAAAGGGGCAACAGTCATTGTATGCCCTGCTGGCTTTAAGCAGGTCGGAGATAAGTGTGTTAAGGAAGGAACAACAGAAGTAATTTGTCCTGATGGCCATACACTAGTTGGAAATAATTGCGTAAAAGAAGCAGAGAAAAAAACAATATGTCCTGAAGGATATAACTTAGTAGGAAATGACTGTGTTAAAGAAGGTCCAACAAAAACAGTATGTCCTGAAGGGTATAACTTAGTAGGAAATGATTGCATCAAACAGGGCAACAAGGTTGATGATCCAATAGTTGGAGCAACTACGCCAGTTACAACACCATCTACAACAAAATATGTTGTAAAGCCAGGAGATACCTTGTGGGATATTGCAAAAGACAACGACATGACTTTAGCAGAATTATATAAACTAAACCCTAAATTTAAAACTGATCCTAAGTATCAGGGTGGAAATATGATTTGGTCTGGAACTACAGTTAAACTTCCTGGTGCTGATGCAACAGTTGGTGGTGGCGGTGGCGGAGGAACTATGCAAATCCTCTCAAAGGGTGGACTTATTAACCCAATGCGATTTGCTATGGGTGGATTTGCTAAGGGTACAGACACAGTTCCAGCAATGCTTAGCCCAGGAGAGTTTATTATGAGCAAGTATGCCGTAGATGCCCATGGTATTGATACCATGAAAGCAATAAATAATGGACAATCGGTTGGCGGATCAGTGTATAATAATACATATACATTAACTGTTAATGCTAAGACTGATGCAAATCCTAATGATATTGCACAAGCAGTTATGGCAACAATTAAACAGGTTGATGATAGAAGAATTAGAGGGGTGTCGCTAAATGGCAGAAGATGAGTTAGACCCTAGAGTTGTATACATGCAGGGTCGTAAAAAATATAACAGACCCAGCGGTATGCTTTGGTCAGAAAACTCTGGAACCCTTCAAGACGGCCTATACATACCATATGGATATGAAGTCGGGGTAGATCCAGAAGTTGTTGAAGATGATACATTGCTAGATCAATTTTTGTTGATTACAGATGACAATAGGCAGCCAATTGAGTTTTCACAAGAGCGTATTGAAAAGCGGGAAAGAATGATCAATGGTCGTATGCGTTCATATCATATTGCAGATAAACTTCAGTTAAGAACAAGTTGGGAAATGATTCCATCAAGATCTCATGCAAACGTCCCGCATTTTGATGTTGCCACTGGACTGTCATCAGTTAAGTCATACACAACAGATGGCGGAGCAGGTGGAGCAGACATGCTTGAATGGTATGACTCTCACAAAGGTTCGTTCTGGGTATTTCTTGCATACGACAGAAAAGGAATATTTAAAGGAACTCCAGACCCATATGATCACCTAGGACAATATAATCAGTTAATAGAAATGTTTATTAGTGATTTTTCATACTCTGTTGAAAAACGAGGAGCAAACTTTGACTACTGGAATGTATCAATAAGTTTGGAAGAGGTATAATGTTTGAAGACAAAGACCTACAAACATTCCTAGAGACTTCTCCAACTGTCAGAAATAAGTCGGTAGTCATAGCAGAATGGAATATGAACATTCCAACCAATATAAAACATATTGGAAACTATAGGTACAGACCAACACAAGCATCTACCGTCTACTCTTCTTTACCTACAAGTTTTGATATTAATGATGCTGGAAATTTTTACACTGACGCAACAGATGCAGATGTATTAGTTGATGGTACATTTGATAACAATGACATCCCAACTACCTTTTTAACAAAGAAGGAAAAACTAAAAACTTTATATTCTTTGGAAGAATGCTTTAATCAATTTAGACCAAGATCTGGAATCAACAAAGCAGTATTTTTTGAGAATGGAAAACTTCATCATCCAAACTTGTTTATGGCTGATAGACCAAGATATTATATGCCAGACAAAAATGATTTATTTAAGTATTGGACTTCATACAGAACGGAGTCAGGCCAAGAATATGGAGTTGCCTCCAAAGTTCGTGGATCTCAATATGACATTGAAGATGCATGCCCTTTTGTTGTTTATAAAGAACAAATTCCAACAAACAGGATTGTAGTTAAAATGCAAACACATACTGGAACAGAAAATCTTGGACCATTTTCATCTTCAACAGGATCATTTTTAGATCCATTCTTCGGAGAACTAAATCAAAAGGTTCCTAGCAAATGGAAAATACAATTTTTAAAAGATAACAATTGGCAAGATGTAATGTCTTTTGACCCATCAAAAAGAAGAAAAGATGGATCTGCAATAATTCAAAGCGATGGATATGTTGAAATTGCTTATGGGCTAATTGTTCCAGATGAATGGAGATCTAACTTTGTTTTTGCAGAAATATATTCAAGCATATCATTGCTTCCAAATAAATCTGTAACTGGATATGCTTATTTAATTAAAGAAAATGAAAACGATATGGGAGAATTTCATATATGGAATGGTACAGACTATACAATTATAAAACCAAAATATGGCTGGTATGTTCAAGATGAAACTGTCGATAGACTAACTAATTTTGTTACAGACGCAACATCTCCTGATGTATTTGTTAGATCTCTTGATGGAAAAAAACAATATAGAGAGTTTGAGTTTATTTCTGGAATAAGAATTGTTGTTGAAACAATGAACGTAAAAGATTCAACGTTTGACCTAATTGAAATTTCTCCAAGACTTGTCATGAACATATCGGACAAAACTTTAGACTACTCAATAAACAAAAGCGCCTCAGACTTAGGTCTTAGTGGTCTTCCAGTGGGCCAACTGGTTGCATCAAACGGAACAGTAAACATATTTGATTATGATCAAGCCTTTAATGAAAACAACTCTTCAAGCATAATTTCAAAATATATAAACAGGCATATACAGTTTAAATTTTATGAAGTTATAGTGGATGTAGATGGATGGGATTATTGGGTTCCAATGAAGACTTTGTATTCTGATTCATTTCCAAAGGCAGATATAGAAAACAAAAGAGTATCAATTACCCTAAGAGATCTTTACTGGTACTTAGAATCAATAACTGCTCCACAAATATTAATGACAGAAGTCTCTGTTAGTTCTGCAGTTTCTCTTTTGTTAGACTACATAGGATTTTCCAATTACACATTTAAAAGAGTAGAGAATGAAAAAGAAATAATCATTCCATACTTTTTTGTTGGCCCAGACAAAAGCGTTGCAGAAGTTTTAGAAGATTTGGCGGTATCAACACAAACAGCAATGTTTTTTGATGAATATAATAACTTTGTTATGATGAGCAAAAACTACATTATGCCAACCATTGCACAAAGGCCAACCACTTTCGCTCTAAAAGGAACAAATGATTTGTTTGAAGATAAAGAGATAAAGAATAAAACACTTACAAATTCTAAACTTGCTAATATTATTTCTGTGTCAGCACAGGCTAACAATGTTTATAATGATGGAGTAATTAACTATACAACAAGGCATATTCAAAGATCTATAGGGTCATTAAGACAGGCAAGTCTTTTAGATGATGAAAGGTTTTATATCTACAAGCCAGTTCTTCTATGGGAAGTTTCGGGTAGTGAAAATACAAAGTCTTTAAATAATGAAATTGGAACACAGTCTTCCTATTTGCTCAGTGCAATTCCTCTAAATGCAGATTTATCTGCAGATGTTCCAATTGTAAAAAATAATATTGTTATCAACAACACCTTTAGCCTAGGAGAAGCGTCATACTGGATCGGCAGGTATAATGGATATTTTTATTCACAAGGAGAAATTATAAAGTACGATGCTGTTCAATATAATGTAACTGGATTTGGAAATGTTTGGATTACATCTATTGAAGATTATCAAGATTATTTTGCCAAACTTCCATTTAATGGAAAAATATACCCAACTGGTTTGGTAAGAATTTATTCTGAGCCTAAATACTTTGAGCAAGAAGGAATTGTTAAATTACAAAATGGTCCAGTAGTAAAGCATGGTCGTGGTCAATTTGGAACAGAAGTTGTTGCACACTCTGCTGGAATATCTGATTATTGGAAATCAGATGACAACATAAAAGGATGCTACATGGCATCTGAATATTTATTTGATAATAAAGAACTTCCAACAACAACAGTTGCTACTGCTGGAAAAGTAACAGACACTGGATCATCTTCTGATGCTCTTGCAAAAACATCTTCAAGAACTGGACTTATTAAAAACTTTCTCTCTACAACCCTTACTGGAGAGATAGGAACAGCAACACAGCAACAGCCAGGCTCTATTCAGTCTTCTGCTCTTTCTTTAACTGGTCCCAATTTTACAACAAAAGAAAAGCCAAGAAACTTTTTGTCATATGTCCATAAGTCATTAGAGAATAAAAAGTACAAACACTTTGGAACAAGAATGAGGATTGTCGGCAAAATAGAAAATAATCAAGACAGAGGCCAAACCTCAAATGGATCTTCCACCTACTTTGTTGTCAATGGCTCTACACCAGACAAAAATATAAATGTTTCTGGAGGTTCTGGTGGAATAGCGGTAATGCTAAACCCAACAACTAATGTTGGTTATTATTTTGAAATCGCAGCATTGGGACTTGGAAAGTTGTCAAAAACAGAAAAAGAAAGTGTTAGCAACGTATTTTTTTATAAAGTAGAGTCTGAAAATGGAAAAGCCATTCCAGTAAAACTGTGGGAAGGCTTAGGAGAGATTACAGTAGATGACGGAAGATTTACTGGACAGTCAAGAAGTTTTGCTGAGGAAAATCCAACGGTATATGACTTGGCAGTAGAATACGAAGACATAGGAAAAACAAGAAGGTTTTATCTATATCTAAATGGGAGTCTTTTAGTGTCCGTAGATGACCAAAATCCTTTGCCAGCCTATTCTAATATTGCATTATTTACAAGAGGATCTTCTAGAGCAATGTTTGAAAACGTGTATGCACTATGCAATAACTATTCTCAGAATACATCGTTTTCTTTAGGTGCCCCAGTAAACTCTGCCTTTGGAGATATTGAAATTGATGCAAATGAATCTTTTAGAAAATATTCTATTAGTGGTTTGATACAAAACACCTATCTTACTGGCATTGGTTCTTCTGAGCCACCAAAGTATGATATTTATTTTGAGGAGTTTGGAAGTATTATGAGAGAAGCAGCCGTATTTAATTTTAAATATGACAAAGCATATCCAGCCCTTAGCGCTAAAATCTCTCCAACATTTAACAAGATGAAGAGTTATGTTGTTTCTGGGTTTAGGGCAGGATCGTATGGAGCAGAGTTTCTTATATTCAACACAACAGATGCTCCAATTACTTTGGATGAAACAAGTGGCAACTATTTAAGAATTCAAGGAATTACTTTTACTCAGCAGTCTGAAAATAATCTTACGGTAGATGAATATTTTAATAAAAATACTCTTGTCTCTAATCCACAGTTTATTGCGGATAGGCTAATTTCTAATCCATATAAATTCAAACAAGACTATCAAGATATTAAACTTAGTAGAATGACACATGGTAAGCGAGACTTTGCTTTAGAAACTGTCTATATTCAGTCACAAGATGAGGCTTCTAGTTTGATGAAATGGCTTGTTGAAAAAGTCACAAAGCCAAGAAGATCCATAGGAGTTAAAATATTTTCAATACCAACAATTCAACTTGGAGATATTGTTAGTGTAGACTATAAAGAAAACAATATAAGCATGGCATCAGATCCAAACAACAGGTTTGTTGTATATAATATTGAATTTTCAAGAAGTTCAGATGGACCAGAAATGACTTTATTTTTAAGTGAGGTGGCCTAATGGAAGTAGAAGGACTTAAGTATCCGACATATCTTTCTGCCGTGGCTGCAATTCCTGAAGCATCCAAAAAAGAAACTGATGATTCGGTAAAAGTTGCAACGCTAGATTTAATATTAGAACAAGAAGACACAATGTCTATTGAAATAATGACAGACTTAATTTTTGAAGACATTGGTGGATACGAACTTGCAACAATATCAAGACATGATTTGGTTAATGGGCAAAAAGTAATATATGCTCCAATTAAAAACCTTACAGACCTATATCTACAATACAATCCAAATAATGTTTTAAGGTTGCAATCGTCTGACTCCTACTTTAAATCTTTAGCCTTGTCTATTTTTAATCACCTTCCAGTGTGTGGCAATGGATACGACCTGGTTGGAACAGATCCAGACCTAACAAAAAGAACAAAGGTGCCAAATTGCAAGTCAGTATACATAGACCCAATAACTGGAGATCTAGTAATTAATTTAATTAATGTCAAAGAGGGTGAGCAAGCAGAGGTCGAAGTATTGACCGCTGGCAACATTTTTGATGATACAATATACTATGGGAGCGTTCAATGATAACTAATACAGGAAAAAATCTTTTAGCAAAATATCTGGTAGGTCAGACACCGTCTTACGCATCCCATATTGCAGTTGGATGTGGGACTACTCCAGTAGTTCCAGGTCACATATTTAATACAGAAGAAATAAACTCTATGAAAAATAAACAATCTTTAAATTTTGAAATGTTTCGTGTGCCGATTATTTCGAGGGGATTTGTAAATGAAGACGGATTATCAAAAGTAGTTCTTACAGCAGAAATGCCTACAGAAGAAAGGTATGAGATTACTGAGGTTGGAATATTTTCTGCAGGATCTAATCCAGTGGCTGGATCATTTGATAGTCGAGTCATATATTCTTTTGCAGAGACAGATGGCTGGTTGTATAGTATTGATGGGGAATCTCCTTCTAATATTTTTTCACAGTATGGACCTTTAGATGGAGACGCTGCAAATGGAGTTATAAATGTGGTTGATTCAAACAATCAAGAGTTAAAGGTTTTTTCTACAAATGCTGACAATAGAATTTTTACAAATGAAAACAGAGTCGAAAGAAATGAAAGATGCAGATTTTTAAATAACATCGTTGCGATGAGGGGAGACACATCAACTCTCTCATACAACCCACAAGGAAGTATGGTTGGATTAACTGGATCAGACTATATTGTATTAGATCCAACTTCTGTAGATTTTACTAAAAACAGTCCATTAGATGAACTTAGACTTGCGTTCTCTGTTGTAAATCGGGTTCCTGGAACAAGCCTAGTGCCTGCAGCCGTTCCAGACAATGTAAAGATTTTGTTAGAGTTTTCTCACACTGGAACAGATGGAAATCTTCAGTATGCAAAATTTGTTGTAGACATTGATGATACTAACTATGCACAAGGAACATCAGAAAATGAACACAACTTTGCAAATAATAGATATGTTGTAGTAAACAGAACCTTTCAAGAATTAGAAAAAACTTTAAGGTTTAAGTGGTCTGATGTTACAACAGCAAAAATTTATGCTTCTGTTAGAAAAGAAAATTTNCTGTCAGATTCTTTTTATGTTTGTTTAGATGCTTTAAGAATTGAAAATACAACCTCTACAAACTCTTTATATGGACTAACTGGATACTCTGTAATTAAAAATATTAATGCTAGGCCAGTAATTAAGTCATCTAATACAACCAACTACATAGAGTTTAGATTTGTTTTGGATGTTTAAATATGACAAATACACCAGATAAAGGGATCAAAAATGTGGTTGTTAAGAAAGAATTCCTAGGTAAAGTAACAGGGTCTAATGCAACCATTGTAAGATTTCGGCTAGTATCAGAAGACAAAAATAGAAAATCTCCATATTCTCAAATATTTGTCACAGAATCTGGAGAGGTATTTATAGGTATTGGAGATATAAATGTTGTGGGAAATACTGTATTTGTGAACTGGTCATCTGGAGATGTTTCTACACAAATAATGTATGATGTTTTTGTAGGGTTTGATTCTTCTGCGCCAGCATTTAGAGCAACAACTGGATCAACTAACTACTCGTTCTTAAAAACTGGAACAACCTCTGTTAGAGTCAGAGTTCAAGTATCTTCAATAAATCCAGCATTAAATGAAGACTTAAAGATTTACGACTCTGGAACGATTCCTCTGGTATAATTATATTATGGCAATCTTACCATTACCCGAAAGAGGACAACCACTAGACGTAACCTATCTTTACCAGATAGTTAAGGCTGTTAATGATCTTTCAACACAAGCATCAACATCTATATATAAGTATGTAACTGTAGACACACCTAATGCAGGAAAGCAAAGCGTTAAAACCTCAGAAGCAAGAATTATTGGAGGGTATGTTCAGGTAACATCTAGTTCTTCACAAACTGCTGGTTCCTCTCAACCTTTTACTTATAATTTCCCAAGCGAATTTAAATTTGCCCCAATTGTTACTGCAACCCCAATAAACATTGGAAATACTGATGCTGGAAAAGATGTTACAGTAACTTTATCAGCCATTACAACATCTGGAATTGCTGGAACAGTAAAGTTTAATGTTGGCGGAGATACTTCTATAGGAGTTAATCTAATAATAGTTGGAATTCCTAACTGATGATTTTTTGTAAAAGATGTAAAGGTAGAATGTTTCTTGATCGACAATATTCAGAAATCAATAATCTAGAAATGTATTGCATGTCTTGTGGAGCAAGAGCATTTTTCCATCCACCTAGTAATTCTCAGGAGGGCAAGTGGCTATTAAAAAGGGAACAATTGAGAGCGAAGGCTACAATGTCCTCCCTGTAATCCCAGGGAATAAAAAGGTTTGGTTCTTAAACGGAGACTTAGTAAGGATACATCATCTTAACAAGTCTAATGGAATAATGTCTGTTTATAATATAACAAAAGATCAAATTGAAAGTTGTTTAATTAGTGATTTTAAAAATAAAAGAGAGCGAGCCTACACCGTAGGTCAGACTGCTGATCTAGTTAATCGTCATAAAAAATATATGCCATCATTAATGAAACGAGGAGTCATTCCATTTCCAACGGGATCTCAAAAAGGTGGAGCAAGAGGATTTCAAGTAAGATCATATTATTCGGAATCTCAAGTAAGAGAGATTCGTGATATACTTGCTACATACCATATTGGTAGACCAAGAAAAGATAAATTAATTACTAATGATATTACGCCTAGTAAGCAAGAGTTGACACGCAGAATGGGCGATGGTATACTTACATATACGAGAACAGAAGATGGACGGTTTGTACCTATTTGGGGCGAATCTATTTAGCGAAGGGTATAGTATGGAAAATGAAACAACAAAGGTATCTGTAACACTTGGGTACACATTAAATCTAGGAAACTTTCAATCACTAAGACTTGACCTTGGAGTAGTTGACTCTAAGCGTGACGGAGAAAATACAGATCAGGCTTTTGAGCGTGTCTACAAATTTGTTGAAGACAAACTAACTGCCAAGATTTTAGAAGCACAAACCGAGGCTGAAGAGAAGTAATGGCTGAACGCAAAGACCGTATGGCTTTGCTTTCAAGATACAGCAAGTATCATACCGCAAGGTACGAATCAAAGCCATCTCTGAACCTAAATGTAGAACAGTGGGCATCTGATGCTCTGATTGAGTCCTACACCTTGCCAGGATGTTACGATATACTTGAGTATTACTTTGCTGTTTCAGAAACCCCATCATGGAATTACTTTGCATATAATGCAGAAAAAATATTACAAGCAAAAAAAGATAGACTAAGGGATAGTCAAGAGAGAGCAGAGCGTAGACGAATGGCTAAGGAGTGGCTGAGTGAATAACACAGAGTCAAAATTAATTACTGCCGTTCTTCAAGATAAGCAGATCCATGTTTTGCTACAGGCAAATGTAGATAACCTTCTTAGAACTCATGGCGATATATGGAACTTCGTAAGACTTTATTTTGAAAACAATTCGTCTATGCCTCCTGTAGATTTAGTAAGAGAAAAGTTTCGTGACTTTGATCCAGTCCCAGGCGTTGGGGCAACAAAGCACCACCTTGAAGAGTTGCAAGGAGAGTATCTACGGGACAGCCTAAAAGACATACTAAGGTCTGCTGCGACAGATGTTCAACAGGGTGAGGGTGGCAAGGCCCTAGAGGGTCTTATTACAAAGACCTCAGAACTAAAAAAGAATACTGCTGCTATTCGTGATATTGATGTAACAGACCTAGAGTCTGCGATTGCTTACTTTGAAAATGTAAAGAAGCAACAAGCCCTAGGACATGTTGGCATCAAAACTGGCTTGCCAGGATTTGACAACTACTTACCCTCTGGAATCATGCCAGGGCAGTTAGGAGTCTTCTTGGCATACCCAGGTATCGGAAAGTCGTGGTTGGCTCTCTATTTCGCTGTACAGGCCTGGAAACAGGGTCGTAGCCCACTGGTCATAAGCCTTGAAATGAGCGAAACGGAAGTCCGCAATCGTGTCTTTACTATTATGGGTGAGGGTCGCTGGTCACACAGAAAGTTGAGTAACGGAGAGATAGAGTTGGACATGCTTAAGGATTGGCATGAAAAAAATCTACAGGGCAAACCAGAGTTTCACATTATCTCAAATGATCAGGGTGGAGAAATCAACCCTTCTGTTCTTCGTGGAAAAATTGACCAGTATAAGCCAGACTTTGTAATCGTTGACTACCTTCAGTTGATGGCCCCTAATCAGAAGTCAGAAAATGAAACGGTACGAATGAAGAACCTTTCAAGAGAACTAAAACTAATGGCTATCGGCGAAGAGGTTCCTATTATTGCTATCTCTTCTGCTACCCCAGATGATGTCAATGACTTGTCTACCGTCCCTACACTGGGCCAGACAGCATGGTCTAGACAGATTGCCTACGATGCAGACTGGGTGTTGGCACTTGGTCGTGGGACGAATAGCGATATTATTGAATGTGCCTTTAGAAAGAATCGTAACGGATTTATGGGAGACTTCCTAGTTCAGTGCGATTTTGACAAGGGATACTACAGGTATAAAGACTATGAAGATAAGTAGTTATAATATGGTATGTCACAAACCAAGGAGAACATACCTCCAGATTTCTATCATCATAAGCCACTTAAAAGATTTTATATAAGTGGCATAATCCAAGACGAGGCTTTGCTCGGAAGATTAAAAATAGAATATGTAAGATTACTAGTTTCAGAGATGAGGTTAAGTGGGTATGTTCCAAGAATTGACATTGACCCAGACTTCACTTTGCGGTATAATGATAGTAAAGACTTTTTTGAATTTGAATTATCAGTACACGGAGTTTACGCAGGGAAAAGGAAAAGCGAATGGATAGCAGGAATAGACGGAACCAACCTAGTCCCTATACAGCCGAGCAAGTCAAAAGAGTCCTTACAGGATCAGGCACAACAGTCGAGTCAGAACTAGATGCAGACTTTATAATATTCTGTCCATTTCACAATAATCATAGAACCCCAGCAGCAGAAGTACACAAAACCAACGGAATGTTCTTTTGTTTCTCATGTCAAAAATCTGCAGACCTAATAGAATTAGTAATGCACACCTCTGGCAGAACATATTTTGAGGCAGCAAGGTTTATAAAGAGTAAAGAAAAGGCAAGCAATCTTGCTACAGAAATTGATCGTGCTCTTATTAAAGAAGAGCAGTACAAGCCATTTGACGAACTAATTATAAAAAGACTTCACAACAACCTTGTTGCATCTGATAGAGCCAAAAATTATTTTCAGTATCGTAAATTAACTAAGCAGTCTTGTGTTAAATTTTCTTTAGGATATTCTGAAAAGCAAGATATGGTTACTGTCCCAGTTCATAGTCCAGACGGCATACCACTTGGTTTTGTTGGAAGATCCATTGAGGGCAAAGACTTTAAAAATACTCCAGGCTTGCCTAAAAGTAAAACTCTTTTTAACTTGCATCGTGTAAAGAAATCTGATATAGTATATGTAGTAGAGTCTTCATTCGACGTAATTAGACTTGACCAATTAGACATCCCCGCAGTGGCAACACTTGGGGCCAATGTCTCAGGCAAACAAATAGAATTGCTTCAGAAGTATTTCAATAACATTCTTGTTATTGCTGATAACGATGAGGCAGGAGGAAACATGAAAAACAGGATAATTGAAAAACTTGGTTCTCGTGTTTCTGTTATACAACTAAATAAACAATATAAAGACATAGGCGATATGCCAGATGAAGAAATTAGAAGTTTAAAGTCTTCATTTGACAAAACCATAGAGTCTATGCTAAACTAATACAAACACACAAAGGAGAAATAATATGAGCATTGTAAAGGGAATCAAGAACATCAACGCCCTGCTCGATAGACCAAAGTATGAAAACGACGGGCCAAAAGTAAAGTGGCTCAAACTAGCAGATGGACAATCTGTCAAGATTCGCTTCATTGAAGAACTTGACGAAGACTCTGCAAACTATAATGAAAAGCGTGGCCTAGCACTTGTTGTTAAGGAGCACGTCAATCCAAAGGACTATAAGCGTAAGGCTGTAGACACAATGGAGTCAGAAGGCCGTGACTGGGCAGAAGAGATGCACCGTAAAGATCCAAAGGCTGGATGGCGTGGCCGTCTTCGCTTTTACTGCAACGTTCTAGTTGACGATGGCATTGAAGCACCATATGTTGCGATCTGGTCAATGGGTATTAGCAAGCAATCATCATTCAATACAATTCGTGAGTATGCTCTTGAAACAGGAAGCATCTCAAACGTAGTATGGAAGTTAAAGCGTAATGGTCAGGGAACTGAAACCAATTACACACTTATTCCATCAGCACCAGATAAGGAACCTTTCGACTGGAAAGATATTGAGCCTTATCCTTTGGAGTCAGCACTAAAGAAGATTCCATATGCGGAACAAGAAGCGTTCTACCTGGGCTTTGACGGCCCTTCAGTAACTTCATCTACCAACGCTGATTGGTAAGATGAACTACGTAGGCTTACATGTCCATACCCATTTCAGTTTGTTTGATGGGATTGCTACTCCAGAAGAATACGTGAACCGTGCAGTTGAGTTGGGGATGCCAGCAATTGCTATCACTGACCACGGTACTTTATCTGGGCATAGGGAACTGCACCGTATTGCAAAAGCAAAGGGCATAAAGCCAATTCTTGGGCTAGAGGGATACATGTGTGCAGACATATCTGATACACGAGATAAGTCTGAAAGAGAAGGTCAACAAGATCTTGTCTATAATCACATTATCCTTCTAGCCAAGAATCAAATTGGTTTAGAAAACCTGAACAAGATTAGTGAACTATCTTGGACAGATGGTTTTTTTAAGAAGCCAAGGTTTGACTTTACTATTTTAGAAAAATATAAAGAGGGAATTATTGTTACCTCTGCTTGCCCAAGTAGCGTACTTGTAAAGGCATTGGAAGAAGAAGAGTTTGCTCTTGCCAAAAAGTATATATCTTGGTTTAAAGAACGGTTTGAAGATGACTACTATATTGAAGTCATGCCTCATAACGAAGCCCACATCAATAAATATTTAATTGAACTTGCAGATGAGTTTGGAATTAAAGTAGTTGTAACGCCTGACTGCCACCATGTTGACTCATCTCAAAAAGAAGTTCAAGAGTTTAAGTTGCTCATGAACACACACGGCAAGTTTGTAAAAGATGCAACATATGAGAAGTCAAAGAAAAAAGGCAGCATGATGGAACGCCTTGACTACCTCTATGGAGAAGATCGTCAGATAACATTTAATAAGTTTGATATCCACCTACTCTCATATGAAGAGATTAAAGCAGCGATGGAATCGCAGGGGATTGATCGACCTGACATCTACTCAAATACACTACTACTAGCAGATACAGTAGGAGACTATGGAATTCAAGAAGGATTAAACCTTCTACCAGTACAGTACAAGAGTCCTGATAAAGAACTTGCAAAGGTTGCACTAGAAGGTTTGGTAGAGCGTGGTTTGTCAGAAAACCAAGAGTACCTTGATAGACTTGAAGAAGAGTTACAGATTATTAAAGACAAAAAGTTTGCACCATATTTTCTTGTTGTAAGCAATATGATTAACTGGGCAAAAAAAGAAGAGATTTTGGTTGGTCCAGGCAGAGGTTCTTCTGCTGGTTCTCTTGTTTGTTATGCTTTAGGAATTACAGATATTGACCCCATTGAGCATAATCTTTTGTTCTTCCGATTTATTAATCCAGAGCGTAATGACTTTCCAGATATTGATACAGACATTCAAGATACTCGTCGTGAAGAAGTAAAAGACTATCTAGTTAGACAGTATCGACATGTTGCTTCCATTGCCACCTTCCTTGAGTTTACTGGTAAAGGAATTGTTAGAGATGTTGCACGAGTTTTAAACATCCCTTTGTCAGATGTTAATAAGGTATTAAAGACTGTAGACTCGTGGGATGATTTCTGTACATCAAAATCAACATATGAGTTTCGTGAAAAATATCCAGAAGTAGAGATTTATGGAGAGCAACTTCGTGGTCGTATTCGTGGTACAGGTATTCACGCAGCAGGCGTAGTAACAAGCAAAGAACCAATCTTTAGATACGCACCACTTGAAACTAGATCGTCTACTGGTTCTGATGAAAGAATTCCTGTTGTTGGCGTTGACATGGAAGAAGCAGAAAGAATTGGTTTAATTAAAATTGATGCTCTTGGACTTAAAACTTTGTCAGTTCTTAAAGACACAATTGATATAATTAAAGAGCGAGATGGTAAAAAGATAAACCTTCTTAAGATTAAAATGGATGATGCCAATGTTTATCAAATGCTTTCTGATGGCCACACAAAGGGGGTGTTTCAGTGTGAAGCAGCACCATACACAAACCTTCTTGTTAAGATGGGCGTTAAAAATTTGAATGAACTTGCAGCATCCAATGCCCTTGTCCGTCCAGGTGCAATGAATACAATTGGAAAAGATTATGTTGATCGTAAGCATGGTCGTCAGAATATATCTTATACACACCAAGTACTAAAGGAATTTACGGAGGACACCTATGGCTGTATTCTTTACCAGGAACAAGTTATGCAAGCATGCGTACACCTTGGCGGTATGTCCATGTCGGAAGCAGATAAAGTTAGAAAGATCATTG